>Ga0074193_1002002_pt1 | contig 20820 bp, 19 predicted proteins | sample EPASupsiteHSE605_FD_64523 | JGI IMG/M metagenome (GOLD analysis project Ga0074193, IMG submission 64523) | Bioremediated contaminated groundwater from EPA Superfund site, New Mexico - Sample HSE6-05 | ecosystem: Environmental > Aquatic > Deep subsurface > Groundwater > Contaminated ... | reverse complement strand
GGGTGGCACTGTCCGGGGCTTTGATGGTCATGTTGCTATTGTCGATCCCGAGGCCAGCCTGGAATTAGAGCAAATTCTCCAGTGGGCGGATGAGATTCGGGCCCTTAAAGTTAGGGCTAATGGAGATACTCCGGAGGATGCAACTAAAGCCCGGGAATTTGGCGCCGAGGGGATTGGTCTCTGCCGTACTGAGCATATGTTTATGGCCCAGGATCGGCTGCCCATTGTGCAACAGATGATTTTAGCGGAAAGTGTTGAAGAACGGCAAGCCGCCTTAGATAAATTACTGCCGGTACAGCAGGGAGATTTTTACGGTATTTTCAAGGCTATGGAAACACTGCCGGTGACCATTCGGCTTTTAGATCCGCCTTTACACGAGTTTTTACCTAATATAGAAGAACTCCTGGTGGAAATAACCAAGCTGAAGTTTACCCGGGGGGATTCCCGGGAAATTGCGGCCAAGGAAAATTTACTCCAAAAGGTTAGAACTTTATCCGAGTTTAATCCCATGCTGGGACATCGGGGTTGTCGTTTGGCCATTACTTTCCCGGAGATCTACGCCATGCAAGTCCGGGCTATCTTCCAGGCAGTAGCAGCCTTGGTTAAAGAAGGCCGAAAGATCATCCCTGAAGTGGAGATTCCGTTGGTTATGGATTGTGCGGAGCTCTCTTTGTTAAGGAAGCAGACCGAGGAGATCGCTGAGCAGGTTATGCAGCAGGAAAGTGTACGTTTTGACTATACGGTGGGCACCATGATTGAGTTGCCGCGAGCTTGTTTGGTAGCCGATGAAATTGCTTCTTATGCGGACTTTTTCTCCTTTGGAACTAATGACCTGACCCAAACCACTTTTGGTTTTAGCCGGGATGATGCCGAAGGAAAATTCATGGGTGCCTATGTGGAAAGCAAGATCCTAAAGGAAAGCCCCTTTGTAGTTTTGGACCGCCATGGGGTAGGCCAGCTAATGGAATTGGCTATAAGTAAAGGTCGGAGTACCTGTCCAGATTTGGAAATTGGCATCTGCGGAGAGCATGGTGGCGAACCAGATTCCATTGAGTTTTGTCATTTGATCGGTCTTAATTATGTAAGTTGTTCACCCTATCGAGTGCCAATCGCCCGATTAGCGGCTGCGCAGGCTCAATTACGGTATCCTAGAAAGAAATAATAGTTTAGTTTAATTACGGATCCTTCTAAAAAATTAAAACCAGATGCAAATAAAACCCCAAAGGGCGGCTGTCAAAACAGCGGCCCTTTGGGGTCTATTCAGTTATTCGGAGCTGATCTTATTGTTATTTATTCAATACTGTAGGCCAGCATGGTTCCTTCAAATATTGCGGCTTCTATTCCTCGAACTTGACTGGCATCTCCAATGAGACGTACTTCCGGTACTATTTGGAGTAATTGATCGAACAAAGCATTTTCTGGAGCATAGCCGGTCGCCAGTACGGCAGCATCCGCCGGAAAAACGACTTCGGTTTGATATTTGAGGTCCATGGTTATAACTTGACCGGTATCAATAGCCTGAACTCGTTGGTTAACCATCCAATTGACCTGATGGGCTTTCAGACGGTTAAGCAGGTCGCGCCGGTTCTTCTTTTCCATATCCTCCGCCAGAGCATCTTTCATTTCAACTATGGTTACCTGATTGCCTCGGCCGGCTAAAACCTCCGCGACCTCACAACCGTTTCGTCCCCCGCCGATAACCACAATTCTTTGGTCCTTTATCAGAACGGATTCATTTAGTACATCGTCAATGGAATAGATATTAATCTTTGGTAAACCACTGATATTAGGGGTTATGGGAATTGAACCGGTAGCTAAAATTACTATATCTGGCTGATTAGCCAAGGCGTAATCAGGATCAAAAACGGTGTTTAATTTTATCTGAATGGGGAGCTGCTGGGCCTCCCTAATTAGGTAGTCTTTAAGAAGTCCCAGACGGTTTTTATGAGTAGGAATTTTAGCTAAATTTACCAGACCGCCCAGCTGCTCTCCTTTTTCAATCAATTCAACCGGATGGCCTTTTTTAGCTAAGGAGATCGCGGCCTGCAGTCCAGCGGGTCCAGCTCCGACAATGCTGATGCGTTTGGGGTTATCCGTTACTGGTGGTTGTAACCAGGATTCGCGGCCAGTGGCCGGGTTTACCGCACAGCGTATTCTTAAGCCTTGAAAGTCTCGGTTAATGCAGGTATTACAGGATATACAAGGACGAATAGATTCCGAACGGTTAGAGCGGGCTTTATTAGCCCATTCTGCATCTGCTAATAGGCCTCGGCCGATAAACACAAAATCCGCTTTTCTCTCCTGAATGATGGATTCGGCTGCCTCCGGAGAGCGGATTACCCCACCGGTTACTACCGGTATGTTTACCGCTTTCTTTACCGCTTCCGCTAGATAAACCCGCCATCCTTCGGCATAGGAAATTGACTCGATACTGGTTAGGCCCGATTCATACATTCCGGAGGAAACACTTAAGGCGTCGATCCCAGCTGCTGCTAAGCGTTTTGCAATTTCTATTCCTTCTTCAAGTTCAATGCCTCCGGTCAGGAAATCAGATGCATTGAACCGGATACTAATCGGCATCTTGCCGACCGCATCACGTATTTTACTAATAATATCTAGAACTAAGCGCATCCGGTTTTCCAGACTTCCTCCATAAAGGTCTGTTCTTTTATTACTGAAGGAAGATAGAAACCCGCTGAGTAAGTAACCATGAGCAGCATGAAGCTCGATCCCATCGAAACCGGCAGTCTTGGCGTAAACAGCTGCGTTTACAAATTTATCCTCTAGGTTTTTAATTTCGGCAATACTAAGTTCCCGGGGAGTACAGCCAATCACTCTACAAGCGATAGGGGAAGGAGCCACCGGCTGATTTCCCTGAGTAATCAGTGGGTATGTTTGTCTTCCAGCATGAAAAAGCTGAATAAAGGCACGGGTCTGGTACGTGTGGATGGTTTCCACTAAATCATTTAATCCGGCCATGAAGCGGGGATCATCAATGCGAAGTTCGTTTAGTCCCTGCTTGCCGCATGGGGAATCAATACAGGCGACTTCAACCACAATTAAGCCAACTCCGCCTCTAGCTCGGGATTTATAGTATTCAAGCATCTGATTAGATACTTCCCCTTCAACCGTGGCTAAGCCAGTAAACATTGAGGGCATTACAATTCGATTTTTAATCGGTAGTTGGCCGATTTTACCGGGAGTAAACAAATTTGGAAATGCTAGCATGATTATTAATCCCTCCCTGAACGGTTTATTTATTAAATCTTAAGTAGTATATTTGAAAGTCATCTTAACACTTAAGGGGGTTTTTGTCACATGGCGAACTCGTCCATTAAAGCGGGATATCTGGTCTGCAGTTAGGATTTTAGAAAGAGGAAAACCGTGGCCCTACCTTTAGCAGGTAGAGTCACGGTTTTATAAAATTGGTGTTATTAATTTGTTTTATAGATCGTAGTACATACCAAATTCAGCCGGGTGTGGAGCAGTCGAGATACGACTAGCTTCTTTACGTTTTCGCTCCACCCAAATTTCCAGTAACCGTTTGGGGAAAACATTACCTGCCAGTAGGAATTCATGATCCGCTTCCAGAGCATTTAGCGCTTCATCCAGGGAAGTCGGTAGCCCCTTGATTTTATGTTTTTCTGATTCCGGAAGTTCATACAGATTGATATCATAGGGTCCATAGCCTTCTTTGATAGGATCTATCTTGTTAAGCATGCCATCGATTCCCGCCATAAGCATAGCTGAATAAGCCAGGTAAGGATTACTAGTAGCATCACCAGCCCGGAACTCAAATCGTTTTTGGGAGGGATGTTTGGCATAGTCTGGGACCCGGATCACTGCACTGCGATTAGCAGTGGCAAAACAAATGCTAACTGGGGCCTCGTAGCCAGGTACTAAGCGTTTATAGCTATTGGTCGAGGGATTGGTTAAAGCACAGATGGCCGGGGCATGTTTTAGTACTCCCCCGATAAAATACAGCGCTTGTTCGCTCAGCCCGGAATATCCTTTTTCATCATAAAAAGTAGGTTCGCCGTTTTTGAATAGATGCATGTGCACATGCAAACCATTACCAGCTTCACCGGCTAAGGGTTTGGGCATAAAGGTAGCCGTTTTGCCCGCCTGAAAGGCAGCATTGCGGACTATGTATTTGGTTAGCATGGTTTTATCCGCCATTTCGCGCATAGAACCGAATTCAGTTTCGATTTCTACCTGACCGGGTCCAGCTACCTCATGATGGTGGTATTTTACTTTAACTCCGCGTTCTTCCATCATGACGCACATTTCGCTGCGCAGATTGTATAAGATGTCAAAAGGCTGATCAATATGGTAGCCGCCCTTTAGGGGGATTTTAAAACCTTGATTCCATTCATCGTTATTACCGCTGTTCCATTCTGCCTGTTCAGTATCGATCTCAAAGCCACAGCGGTGGGGTAAAGTTTCATAACTAACATGATCAAATATAAAGAATTCGAATTCCGGTCCAATGCGCATTTCATCTGCAAAGCCGGTAGACTTAAGGTAATTTTCTGCAGCATCAGCAATGGTTCGCGGATCTTGTTCAAAACGTCGATGAGGATTGCCAATCACAAAAATGTCGCCAATCATACTGATGGTGGGAACTTCACAGAAGGGATCAGCAAAAGCAGTCTTAAGGTCCGGGATAAAGACCATATCACTTTTCTCTACCGGGGCGTAACCATAATTTGAACCATCAAAACCAATACCATTGGTTAGGGTTTGCGGGGTGAAGCGGCCAGTTGGAATAGTGAGGTGGCGCCACCGTCCAAGCAAATCAATCATTTTAAAATCGATCATTTTAATTTCGTTTTTTTCACAGTAACTTTGCAGTTCTTCGAAACTGTTAAACACTTTTTCTCCTCCTTGTATGTTGTACACTAAATTAAATATACTGGTATTCATTATAACATTTTGTGGTGAAATATAGAGAAATTTTTAGATGTGTTGATTAAGATATACTGTATTATGAATATTTACTTTCCCATTATGATTTTTTCGGATTCATATGTGGGCAAGTAGCCGGTATAGGAGTAATAATTGATCGTGGACTTGTCGATTAATGGCGAAGTGAAGATAAACTTATCGAAAAAATAGTTATCGGCTAGTTGATCGTGTGCTATAATATGATTTGTAGGAGCCTAGTATAGGGTCTAAACTAATGTTTAAGATTTGGGGAGGAGTAATATCGGTGGCAAAGCAACAGGCTGAGAAGAATGACAAATGCGTTGATTTGTATCAAAGTTCTAGTATGAGAGGCAGATCCGGTAAATTGGTTGAACCGTGTCTTTTGTTGCTTCTTCACGAGAAGTCATCCCATGGATATGAATTAATTGAGAAGCTGGCTGAATTTGGTTTTGATGACGATTCCCCAGATCCAGGAACTGTTTATCGTAATCTCAGAAGAATGGAAGAAGAGGGCTTAGTTAAATCTTCCTGGCTTACGGATGGACCTGGGCCGGCTAAGCGATTGTATGAGGTAACTTCTGAGGCAGCTGGTCTCTTATCTGAATGGGCTAATGATGTAAAGAAAAACATCGAAAGGCTAGAGAGTTTTTTGGAACGTTATAAATCATTCAGTGATGTATCTTAATTTTAAATTAGAATTAATGGATGTTAGGTTTGAAAAATAATATTTGTGATTATTTCCTTTAAAACCAAGATTCTACCTTCTTTAAGGTAGAGTCTTGGTTTTTTTGCTTTTTAACTATGATATTGCTGATTTTTCGTTATCTGGGAAAGCAGGAACATTAGACACGTAAGTAGTATATATTAATAGGGTACAGTTTTGGGGAGGTGAAGGCTTTTGTTGATTATTGGACTTAACGGAAGTCCATCGAAAGAGGGTAATACCGCCTTTTTATTAGGCGAAGCACTTAGTGAAATTCGTTCCCTAGGTACAGAAACTGAATTGATAAATTGTTCGGCAGCCTTAAAAGGACTAAAAACCCCATTTTGTTTAGCCTGCAGTTCTCCTTGTTCTACTAAGTGTTATCAGGGTAAAGAGCTAGAAAAGGTTTATGCGCGGATCGCTTGTTGTGACGGAATTATTTTGGGAAGCCCGGTTTATTTTGGTACCTTATCCGGTCAAATGAAATCTTTTTGGGATAAATCCCGGGCGCTGCGACATAATAAATCTCTGCTTAATGTAGTTGGGGGAGCCTTATCGGTTGGGGGAGCACGATTTGGCGGTCAGGAGACCACCTTACGAGCTTTACAAGATATAATGTTAGTTCATGGAATGATTGTGGTAGGGGACGGTTATATTGATGATGATGCTGGTCATCAGGGAGTAGCCGGGCAAAAACCAGCGGAACAGGATGATAATGCCCGTTTAAGGGCTAGGATCTTGGGTCGGCGTTTGGTACAGGTTTGTACGGCGACTAGCAGTATCCGCTTGAGAAAGTCAGCAGATCAATAGTTTATGGGAAATAGATTGATTATTTACAAGAAGAATATTGTTTTTTGCAGGAATTTCTTTTTTTTTATCGAAATTAATTATTCTCCGATAAGGATAAATATTAAAAGTTAGGGTTAATATCAAGATTTAGAAGGAAACCAAAAGATTTTGGCGAATTAGACTAATGAGTGATTGTGATGGATGGATGGATGAAAATTCCAGCGATAAGGATTTCTGTCCCATAAATGAATTTATTTTACCAGATTGACAGTGTGGATGAAATGGGTGAAACGATTGGCGAGGTTTGAAAAAGAGCAATTAGTTGAAGAAATCGTTTCGCGCGTAGACATAGTGGAAATAATATCTGAACATATAGGGTTGAATAAAAAGGGCAAGGATTTCTGGGGATGCTGTCCATTTCATCAAGAAGACACTCCGTCATTTGCGGTTTCACCGGATAAACAGGTTTTTTACTGTTTTGGATGTCAAGCTGGAGGAAATGTAATTACCTTTCTGCGTAAAAAGGATAATCTAACTTATTTTGAGGCCATATCCATTCTGGCGGAAAGAGTAGGAGTTAATCTAGGAACCGGGGTTGATTCTGCGGCTAGACAGCAGTATAAAAGTGAGAAACAGAGGTTCCAACGCCTAAATGAATTAGCGACCAGCTTTTTTCATGATGCGCTACTCCATTCTCAGGAAGGGGAAATAGCCCGAGAATATTTATTATATCGCGGAGTAAATCAGGAGAGTATCGTCAGATTTAGATTAGGGTATGCTTCTCAATATTGGGATGCCTTATTAAAACATCTTACTCAGCAAGGTTTTTCTCCATTAGAACTGGAACGCTGCGGGCTAGTAGCAGCTCGCACCAGTGGAGGCGGGTATTATGACCGATTTCGTCAGCGGCTGATCTTTCCAATATTTGATCAAACTGGATTGGTGGTTGGTTTTGGGGGTCGGATATTAGGAGATGGTAATCCCAAGTATCTAAATTCTCCTGAGAGTCGTTTCTTTGATAAGGGTAAGATTCTTTATGGATTGCATTTGTCCCGATCATCGACTCAAGAGCAGCAGCAGGCGGTAATTGTAGAAGGCTATATGGATACTATAATGTGCCACCAGAGCGGAATTAGAAATGTAGTTGCCTCTATGGGCACTGCCTTGACTTCAGCTCAGGTTCAGTTAATTCTACGTTATGTACCGGAATTGGTCCTGGCTTATGACACGGATTCAGCCGGACAGGTTGCGACCTCGAGAGCGATTGAACTGATTAGGAATTTAGGGGGAAGAGTCAGGGTGGTATCCCTTTTTGAGGATAAGGACCCAGATGAGTTAATCAGAAATCACGGAGCGGAATACTTTAGTAGTTTGATATCTGAGGCCCAGGATTTCCTGACTTTTAAAATTCAGAAACAATTACCCAAGGGTATACCGAGAACTGCTGAAGAAAAAATGCGAGTTTTGGCTGAGTTTTGGGATGACCTTAGACAAGCCGGCAGTGAATTGGAACGTCAGGAATATTGTGAAAGATTATCGATAGCCTTACAGATATCCGAGATGGTCATTCGAGATGAATTTCGCAAAAATATGGGAAAAAATCGAAAGAATCAGGGACAATTGGATAAAAATACAAATAATGTCCATACTAAAAATGGGAAATCGACTAAAACTGGGTCTGCTTCCCAATTAGCGGAGCGCAATCTCCTTCGTCTAATGCTTGAGGATCTGCGGATATTTAAGCGGGTCGAAAAGGAGTACGGGATGGATCTGTTTTTGGATAGTGAATTGCGCCAGATAATCGAGGCCTGTCGTGAATTGGCAGCGGTATCTTTAGACGAGGCCGGAGAGATACATGGTTCAATATCTCTGGCTAAGCTAATAGAAGAGCTTGCTGATGACTCAATTCGTGAATTACTGTTAAGAGTTTGTCTGGAGGATTCTTCTTTTCCGGTGTTTAACGAATCGCAAAAAGAAAAAGCGTTTCAAGACTATATACATACTATACACCAATTTCGGTGCCGGAAACAATTGGAGGAATTACAGATTGAATTGGGTAAGAGTACTCAAAAAGGTGATTTGCAACGGAGTATGGATCTAATTACAGAAATGAAAATAATTAAATCATCAGAGTTCAAGAGGAGTTTCCACTGATTATCTGATGAAGGGGGGGAAAGAGGCTATGAAAGGGAAAGAAGAGCAGCTAAGAATAGAGGCAGTAAAGAACCTAATCCAAAAAGGAAAAAAACGCGGAAAACTGACCTATCGTGAGATTATGGATGCTCTCCACGGCATTGAACTAAGTGCTGATCAAATTGAAGAGGTTTATGAACATCTTGGCGGAATGGGCGTTGCCATCACTCCCGAAAACGGAGAAATTGAAGCCCTAGAAACCACTGAAGCAGAGCCTCACCCGGAGGATATTGAGGTAGATCTCTCCGTCCCCGAAGGTATTGGCATCGACGACCCGGTAAGGATGTACTTGAAAGAAATAGGCCGGGTACCCTTGCTTACTGGAGAAGAAGAAATAGATTTAGCCATACGGATGAAAAATGGCGATGAAGATGCCAAACGTCGATTAGCTGAAGCTAACCTACGCCTGGTTGTCAGTATAGCCAAGCGCTACGTTGGTCGAGGGATGCTTTTTTTGGATCTTATTCAGGAGGGAAACCTTGGCCTTATAAAAGCGGTAGAAAAATTTGATTATACCAAGGGTTTTAAGTTTAGTACTTATGCTACTTGGTGGATTCGTCAGGCTATCACCCGAGCGATAGCAGATCAGGCGCGGACCATTAGGATCCCAGTGCATATGGTTGAGACAATCAACAAGTTAATCCGCATCTCACGGCAGCTTCTTCAGGAGTTAGGTCGGGAGCCCTTGCCCGAGGAGATCGCCAAAGAGATGGATATCTCGGTAGAACGGGTTCGAGACATTATGAAGATTGCCCAAGAACCGGTATCACTGGAAACGCCTATTGGAGAAGAAGAAGACAGTCACCTGGGTGATTTTATTGAGGATGAGGATGCACCAGCTCCAGCAGAGGCCGCTTCTTTTATTCTCTTAAAGGAACAGCTTGAAGAAGTCTTGGAAACCTTAACTCCTCGAGAGATGAAAGTGCTTCGTCTTCGTTTTGGTCTAGATGACGGACGAGCACGCACTTTGGAAGAAGTGGGTCAGGAGTTTGGGGTGACTCGGGAAAGGATTCGGCAAATTGAAGCTAAGGCCCTTCGGAAGTTACGGCATCCAAGTCGGAGTAAAAAATTGAAAGATTATTTAGAATAGAAAAAAATCTAAATAAAAATTCTAAATTAGAATTAAGTTCTTGACTTTTTAATGGGAGATGTTATAATAATTTTTGCGTGGTATTCCTCGATAGCTCAACGGTAGAGCATTCGGCTGTTAACCGAAGGGTTGCTGGTTCGAATCCAGCTCGGGGAGCCAATAATGAATATCATTGGGCCTATAGCTCAGCGGTAGAGCCACCGGCTCATAACCGGTCGGTCCCTGGTTCAATCCCAGGTGGGCCCACCATTATATAAGATAGAGATTACATTGAAATATATAAAATCGGGGCCCCTTGGTCAAGCGGTTAAGACATCGGCCTTTCACGCCGGTTACACGGGTTCGAATCCCGTAGGGGTCACCACTATAAGGGCGATTAGCTCAGCTGGGAGAGCGCCTGCCTTACAAGCAGGATGTCGGCGGTTCGATCCCGTCATCGCCCACCATTAAAAAACAAAGAACTGCAAATAAATTGCGGTTCTTTTTATATTAAATTTTAATTTGTGATAATAATTAATCTGGAGGAAGCATAGGTGAGGAAACTAGCCAATAGGTTAAAAGTTATGGCCCAAATGGTTATACCCGGTCAAGTGGTGGTGGATGTGGGCACTGATCACGCTTATCTGCCGATTTATTTAGTGGATCAGAAAATCTGTGCTCAGGTTATTGGAGTAGAAATTAATCCTGGTCCTTTGAAAAGTGCCAAGCAGCAGGTAGAAGCGGCTGGTTTTGCTTCCTGTATTGAGATCCGAGCAGGGGACGGCCTACTGCCAGTCCAACCTGGAGAGGCCCAAGTGGCCGTGGTAGCCGGTATGGGGGGGAAGACCATTTGCGAGATCTTAGAGGCGGCTCCAGAGGTAACGGCTGGTCTTAGTCGTTTGATTCTCCAGCCCATGGGGGCGATCCCGAGGGTAAGAGAGTGGCTGTCTCGGAATGCTTGGAAAATTGTTCAGGAGGATTTGCTCCTTGAGGACGGGATGTATTACCTGATAATTGTTGCAGAACCCCATCCCGTTGGTGACTCTTCGCAAATTAGGTTGATCGATAAGGAATCGTTGGAGTTTGAGGTTGGCTACGATCTGATCAATAGGAGGCATCCTTTGTTACCGAAATATCTGGAATGTCAGATTGCACGAGAACAGAGGGTTTTGGACCAGCTAAAGCGAAGCACCAATCCTCAAATAGACGGGCAGAGAGAAAAACATCAACAGCGTATTAACGGGTTTAGGGGAATTATAAACCTGTTAGAGGAGTGATAGTTATCTTGATTAGAGCAGTTAAAGCCAAAGAAGTAACTGGTTTAATTGAACAATTGGCGCCCATTGCCCTGGCCGAAGATTGGGATAATCCTGGATGGCAGGTAGGCGATCCGGAAGCATTGGTTAAATCGGTGATGGTGGCGTTGGATTTTACTACCGAAGTACTCCAGGAAGCGAAGTTGGAAAAGGTGGACCTGATCATAACTCATCATCCTTTTATTTTTAAGCCGTTTCGTTCTTTGCGGTTTGATCAGCCGGCCGGTGGTTTAATCCGCTATTTAGTTGGGGCGGGAATCATGTTGTATTCGGCACATACCAACCTGGATAATGCCCCGGAGGGAGTAAGTCAAATTCTAGGTAAGAAATTAGGTGTCCAAGAATTAGAGGTGCTGGGAGTTAGTCAGCAGGAAAAACTATATAAATTAGTAGTTTTTATTCCGCAGGGGCACGAGGATGAGGTCAGGCAGGCCTTGAGCGCGGCCGGAGCCGGCTGGATCGGCAACTATTCCCACTGCACCTTTCAGTTGGCGGGAATGGGGACGTTTTTACCCAGGGAGGGTGCTTCTCCCTATATCGGCCAGACCGGCCAATTGGAAAAGGTTTCTGAGTATCGCTTGGAAACAGTGGTGCCGGAGCCGGACATTGGTTCAGTAGTGCAGGCTATGTTGAAGGCCCATCCGTACGAAGAGGTTGCCTATGATTTGTATCCGCTCCAGATATACGGAAAGCAGTTTGGTCCAGGCAGAATCGGTAGATTATCCAATCCATTGGAACTAAGCAGTTTGGCGGAGCAGGTAAAACAGGTTTTGAATTTATCCCTGGTAAAGATCATCGGCAAACCGAATCAATGGGTAGAAAAAGTAGCGTTGTGTGGCGGGAGCGGAGCTTTTTTGATCCCAGAAGCAGCTGCTCGGGGTGCCCAAGTACTGATTACCGGGGATGTGAAGTACCATGAGGCCCAGGAAGCGAAGAGTCTAGGTCTGACCGTTATAGATGCCGGTCATGGGAATACGGAATTACCAGCCATTGAATATTTAGCGGGTTATCTCCAGAAAAAATTCCCAGCCCTAAAAGTTAAAACAGCCAGGCCAGTGCCATTGGAATTGTGGTTATAATTATTAAACCAAGCACAAACCCCGAGATAAAATATCTCGGGGTTTGGTTTAGGTCTTTTAATTTACGAAAAGAAAACTGGTTTCATTGAAGTATTGGTATGAGTTCCTCTAGTTTAAAAACTAAGCCCAAGGACCAAAGGTTTTGCCTACCGGCAGGACAACCTTTTTATAGGTAATGTTCATGATGTTGGCAGCGACCCCGTAGAAGGAGAAGAGCGAAATTAGCAATTCAGACCAAGCAGCCAGATCGTGCCAGAAACCATGCGGTTGGTTGGTAAGAACACTCATGAACAGTCCCAGGAATAGTAAATCAATTAGGAAAAAGATAATGAATAAGACTTTATTGGTACCCATAGACCCAAAGGTCATGATCACGGTAAAAATAAAATAACCTAGAAAAGCAAAGCCTAGTTGGTGGGGATCATATGCTGAAGCTGCTTGAGCACCAAACATTCCTAAGGTGGTCATCCAGCTCATAGCTACGCCTAACCAGAAAAACCCGTATGCACAAAAAGCGGTAGCACCAAAAGTATTATTGTGTTTAAAATCCATAATTCCAGCCACTAATTGAGCCAAGGCGCCCAAGAAAATAGCCCAAGGAAGAACTCCAGCGACACCCGTAGTCCAACCCAGCTTTTGGGAGCAAGCAACCAAGGTAACCATTGCCAGTCCGAATAATCCAATAGCCGAGGGATTAGCAACCAATTCCTGAACGTGGCCAGTAACTTCTACTTTTCGAAGATCCAGCTCTTTAACATCTTTAGCCATAATAACCTCCCTAAAACTCTCTTAAATCTTTTTAATCCTAGACTATTCAGTGTTTTTTGATATACGTTGTTTATCGACAGATTTTGTCCTATCCTTTCATTTATCCCCCCTTATTAAAAGGCATAAATTTGTACAAAGAATAACATGTTTTAGGTTGTCAGTCAACCGTGGAAAAATGCAAAGAGTATAGTATAAAGGGGATTAATTTAGTTATCATAAGCTTTGACCTACCAAATAATTTTGATTATTCTTAAAACCTAGATTTCAACAAAATTATGACAATAAAATGATTAATCATAACTCGATATTGCCTGTATGCTAAAAATAAAAATTATAAATTTTTTTGTAATATTAATAGTATTTATTGGAATAATAAATTTGTGCGAGATTCCCAAATATAATTGGCATCTCGAAAATTTGAATCATAACTATGAGGAGGTTATCTTTGTGCAGCAGATACAACAATTTCAGCAACAGATCCAAGCATCCCGACAAAGTCTAGATCAGATCAATCAACTTGTCAGTCAAATGGAAAATGCCGAACGGAATAATCATATTCAACTTCAACAGCTAGCGCAAGCAGAAAGTAATACCGCGCAACAGCTACAACGTCTGGGAATGCACGAACAGAACGCCACCCAACAGCTAGCACAGCTTCGGCAAATGTGTAACTCGATTAATCAACAGTTAAATCAGCTCGGTAGTATGACTGAACAAGTTTCCGTTCCTTCTTTTTCCAGTCAACAGTTTGTAAGTCCTATTTCACAATCCGGGTTTGGTGGCCAGAGCATTCCCAGTTACTATTCGGGAAATCAATTTAGCTCGGGAAATCAATTTAGCAGTCCGATTGGCAATTATCCAGTTAGCTCAGGGAATCAATTTAGCAGTCCGATTGGCAATTATTCGGGTTCACAAAATTATTCAGGCATGGGTACGAGCAGCGGAATTTCATCATCTGGCTCTGCACCAATATCTGCCGGATATCAACAATCTATAAACCCTAGCTTTAACCGTTTTATGACTTCCACAAGCGGAAATCAGGCGTTGCCAAACATGATGAGTAATCAGACCGGGTTTAATCAGGCCGGATCCTCAGGTATGAGCTATGGTATGAGTAGTACGGGTAACTTAGCTAGTTCATATCCATCGACCGGGTTCAATCAAATTTCCGGAGCTTCAATAGGCCAGAATATAAACGATCCTAATTTCCGGACTATGAGCAATTTCTAGTGCATAAATAGGCACCAGCTATAGATTGCCTTTAAAATGCGGGCTCTTTCAAGGGCCCCATTTTTGTTTGAGTAAGCCTAAAGTAATTAAGCAAATAAGTCAATTATAAAATTATTATAATTAAAGTATTATATAAGAAAGAATTAGAAAAAATTGTTTGAGACAGGAATTACGATTCACAGTAGCGAATAAATAATTAAGGTTAAGTAAGTTTAAGAGAGGAGGGAAGTCCTGGCTAGCCTGGCCGGGAATTAAGATGAAAAATAGCGACCAAAAGAGCCACCGTTCTCAGGATAACCTTGAGTTTGAACCCCGAAAAGGTATATTAAGATTAACTGATCCAGATGTGGCGCCAACGGTTCGTGGTGTGATCATGATTTTGATCATTTTTAAGTTAATAACGTTGGAATTAATTCAAAAGTATGAATCAGTCCTTTTAAACTGGGTGGATGACTTGGCTACGTTTGGCTTTGCGCTTGCTCTACTGATGTTAGGAATGCTATTGTGGCGTAAATATGGAGAACCGAGGATGAAGCATTAGCGTTTGCTCTGGAAGCACCATTATTTATAGTAATGTTACTGAAAATAGTATATTATATTTTATTGTGTGGTCAAAAAAGGTTAGGAATTAGTCTTTTTATCTCGGCGGTCGTGGAAACCCGCCTGAACAAAACAAGGGGGAATTACGGTGGAAAAAAATAGGTATCAAAGTGGGGCATCTCCACTGTTCGTAGTGTTGGCTTGTCTTTTTGTGACTAGTTTTTTAATTTCCAATATCATTGCCGGAAAATTGATCCAAGTATGGAGTATGGTTTTACCGGCAGCGGTTATTATCTTTCCAATTACTTATATTTTTGGGGATGTATTAACTGAGGTCTATGGATTTAAGCGTTCTCGTCTTGTAATCTGGGTTGGATTTGCGGTGAATATTTTAATGGCCGTAGTCTTTATACTCACGGTATATTTACCTTATCCCGATTTTTGGGGAGGACAGGATGCCTATGCAACGGTGCTGGGCTTTACTCCCCGGATTGTATTAGCTTCATTAGTGGCTTATTTTGCCGGTGAGTTTTCCAACTCGGTTTTATTATCTAAAATGAAACTGCTTACCCAAGGTAAATGGCTTTGGACCAGAACTATAGGCTCAACCATTGTAGGCGAGGGAATAGATACTATTTTATTTATTAGTATTGCTTTTGGCGGGATACTCCCAGTGGCCACTATTGGGGTGATGATTTTGGCGCAGTATCTATGGAAGGTAGTTTATGAGATTGCGGCCACCCCGCTAACTTATTGGCTGGTAAAATGGGTGAAGACTAAAGAAGGAATGGATACTTTTGACCATGGTATAAGTTATAATCCTTTTAACCTGGGGGTAAATGATGAATTCATCTGATTTTAAAGTATTAGGCCAAAGTATTCGACAGCCCTGCCGCACCCTAGAGGTATTTCCCAAGCCAGCCGGAGTAGAAAAGGTAATTTTGGACACTGATGAAGTGACTAGCTTATGTCCAGTCACCGGGCAGCCGGATTGGGAAACCGTAGTGATTGAGTATGCGCCGGATAAACACTGTATAGAAAGTAAAAGCCTGAAGCTCTACTTGTGGAGTTTTCGTGAAGAAGGGGTATTCTGTGAAGCCCTGGCCAGCCAAATAGCCGAAGACATCTTCGCTGCCTGTCGGCCATTCTGGTGTAGGGTAAATGTGATCCAGAAACCCCGCGGTGGGATCCGAATTACGGCCACAGCGGCAGCCGGGACGGAAAAGAAAAGGGGAGATATTGATCCGTATAATTCCGCTATTAGTCCAATCTAGTTGGACTAATAGGATTAAAATAATAGAATTAATCGGTGCTTGTCTGAAGGGTTTTACAACACGTCTGATGTCCTTGTAAAAGACTTTCATTAAGATAACCGATAAATATCTCTTCACCTGGTTCTAAAGTTTTGTTACAAACAAAACAGGCCAGGTTTTTATCTTTATATGATCGGATCACGCCGGTTACTTCATTTTCTTGAACTTGAATAGTCATGGTTTTAAGCTTAATTTTTCCGGGTACCACCGGGCTGCAGTCGGGATGGAAGTGCCAGCGCAGTCGACTGCCATTCTGTTTGAATTGATACTCTACTATGGGGTCATAAGCGCGAATTGATTGCTTGCATTGATTACAAATTCTTTTGCGTTGATTATTAGACTTTAAAGTATAATTTTGTTCGATGGGTTTACTTCTTTTGGGACGATCTTTAAGGTATTGATTACGAGTGGGATCTTGAGCCAGCCACTTTTCTACAAATGCATAAAAAAGGCGATAATTACCATCAGTAGGGTGGACAAAAGACGGAAATCCCGCATCAAGAATCTGTTGGTAAAAAGCCTGTTCCGCAGTATGGTGAGCTAATCCATCCATTTTGTGGTATTCCCACGAGTATCCTTCTTCAGTTAACCAGCGATGGAAATCATTAAATATGTTTCCGGAACAAACGAACAGTTGGTCGTCCTTAGTGACCTTAGCTGCTTGCATCATCTTAACTACTAACTGAGTTGCCATTTGTTCGCAGGTTAGATCAACTTCCCAAGTCAAAGGGATTTGGCTTGTGTAAATTTCTTCGGGGTTCTCGCAAACCAACACCAATACCTCCGAAAAAGCGCGACATCCACCGCCAGCATCTTCTACGTACCATACTTTCACCGGCTGGCCTCCTTTCTCTAATTTTAGAACTTCGGCAAAAGGTTAGCTAAATCCTGCTCCATAATCAGCATATTCAATGTAAAATTAACCGTGGTATAAAGAACCGGTTTCCGAAATTTATAAATTATGCTATTGTAAAGTTTAAGGTCAACATCAGAAATCATGTTGGGATTTCTGTTAAATTGAGCAGGAATTTAGATGGCAATAGGGAATTTTTATAAATATAATGAAGTACTCTAATTAAGTACTAGTCTTCTGAAATGGGGCGGTAGTAGTTATGCGGTTTATGTACCTTACAGATACCCATTGCCGCGGAAGCTCCCCGGCTAACCGCAAAGATGACTTCGTTAATTCTATGTACTTGAAATTGGATGAGGTAGCGTCTTTAGCCAGGGAGTGGGAAGTAACAGCCATCCTTCACGGAGGGGACCTTTGGGATTCTCCAAATCCTTCTTTTGCGGTTGCCCACTCCTTTTTAAGTCGTTTAAAGGCGGCCGAAGTTCCAATTTATATTATTGCCGGAAATCATGATTTGCAGAGACAAGAACTAGATACCCTTCCATATACAATGCTGGGAATACAGGGCGCTTTTGGAAAGGTGCGTATAATCAAGGCCCATGAAAGGATTTATTTTGAAGACCAAAATCTACGGGTACAACTAACCGGACAGTCTTACCACTCAGAAATTGACCGCCGAGATCCTCGGTTGGATTATTGTATACGCAAACAAGATTGTGATTACGCGATTAATTTGGTACATGGGACCCTGATGACTGAAGATCGTTTCCCAGGGTCTACCCATACCCACGTTTCTCAGGTACATGAGACTGAAGCTGACTTAACGCTGGTTGGTCATATGCACTTTGGTTTCCCCGACTATGAATACCAAGGAAAACATTTTTTAAATATTGGGGCTTTATCGCGTTTGATTAATCATACAGTAGAGATTCAACGACCGGTTCAAGTTTTACTGGTGGACCTTTCTAGAGGCCGATCAGAATTAATAAAAATACCCTTAAAGTCCGCTTTGCCCGGGAATCAGGTTTTGGATTTAGATAAAGCAGAGCATACCGCCATCCTAATTGAAAGTTTAGCCAAAAATGTATATTATGCGCAAAAGGCCGGCGAGTTCGGTACTAGCTGCATCAGGGATATTGTAGATATTCTTGGCATTCAAGAAGGGTTTAGCAAAGAGATGCGGTTCGAGGCGCTCCGTCGGGTACACGCCGAAATTGAGTTAACTAAGACTAATCACAAGGGAAAATTTTAAATTAAATAAAATTATAAAATTAATGCTACTTCTTAAATTTTTGAATGGAGTTGAAGACAAAAATGAAGCCCGGAATTATCACGGAATTACCTGGTCCCAAATCGAAGGAACTTTTGAAGATCAAAGAGCAGTATGTGGTCCGAGGGTATGGCAATGCTTGTTCTATGTTTGCAGATCGAGCCGAAGGGGCTTTAGTACAAGACTTGGACGGTAATGTGTTTATCGATTTTGCAGGGGGAATTGGCATTTTAAATGCCGGCCATTGTCCACCAGAGGTGGTACAAGCCTTAAAGATGCAAATAGACCAGTATCTGCATACTGGACATATATTTTTGATGGAACCTTTAGTTCGTTTAGCGGCGCGTTTAGCCGAAATTACTCCCGGAGATTTTGCCAAAAAAGTAATGATGGTTAATAGTGGAGCAGAAGCCGTAGAAAACGCGGTTAAAATTGCTCGCAAGTATACCGGTCGGACCGGGATTATAGCCTTGGAATGTGCCTTTCATGGACGTACCTATATGGCCATGACCTTAACTAGTAAAGTGAGGCCCTATAAAGCCTCTTTTAACCCTCTGTGTCCGGATGTCTATCGAACTTATTCAGCTTACTGTTATCGATGTCCTTTTAAATCGACCTATCCGGAATGCGGGATGCATTGTCTGGAAAGCCTGGAACGGCTATTTGTTTCTGAATTAGCCCCAGAGAATATAGCAGCTATTATTGCGGAGCCGGTACAGGGCGAGGGCGGTTTTGTGGTCCCGCCACGGGAGTTTTTGTTAGGTCTCAAGGAAATCTGTCAGAAACATGGGATGGTATTTATTGCTGATGAGGTTCAGACCGGCTTTGCCCGTACGGGTAAGATGTTTGCCTGTGAACACTTTGGATTAGAGCCGGATTTGATGACCATTGCTAAATCGTTAGGAGCGGGATTACCCATTAGTGCCGTGGTCGGTAAAGCGGAGATAATGGATGCACCAGAGAAAAGTGAGATTGGAACCACCTTTGGCGGCAGTCCTCTGGGTTGTGTAGCCGGGTTGGCCGTAATTGAAAAAATTCAGCAAGACCAATTAGTTGATAAGGCGCAGCAAATTGGAGCAATTATGCTGCACCGACTTCAGGAGATGCAGGAAAGATTTGCTTTGATCGGGGATGTTCGTGGTCTGGGAGCAATGGTAGCCATTGAACTAGTTAAGGATCGTCAGACCCGGGAACCAGCCCCGGATGAAACCAACCAAGTTATCAGCAATTGCTATCAGAAGGGATTGACTGTGCTCAAGGCGGGAATTTACGATAATGTTATTCGGATTTTGGTACCGCTGGTGATTAGTGAGGAGGAACTAAAGCTCGGCCTGGATATTTTGGAAGCAGCTTTGGAAACAGTTACAAAGTGTGCATAGTAAATAAATTGTCGAATTCTCGTGGTATAATAAATTATTAGGAGGTGGCAGCATGGCCTGGTTTTTAGCATTAGTAGGTTTACTGGGAGTTTTCGTATTTTTCCTGGGGGCTGCTCTAAGTTTATTTAAATGGAATAAGCGCTTATTCAAAACGTGCATGATCGGTTTCTTTGCCAGTTTTGCGTTGTCCTTCATAGCGGTAGGATTTCATTGATTAATTATTGCTAATGTTTATCTGTTTGTCTAATTGCAGCATCCCGGTTAGGGTGCTGCAATTTTAATTTAAGACTAAAATTTTGAATTATGGATAGTTTTACAGTTAAGTCGTACGGAAGTCTAAAGTCTAAAGTCCTAACCGGTGACTTTTGGCCCTATAGTGGTACCATCAGCCGCTTTTTCTTCAGTAATAGCGGGTATTTCGGTTACTATTTCATTTTGGCGATTAAAGTCAGCTTTGACCTTGTCCAGGGATTTTTGAGACAGGTATTTTTTAGACAATAGATTTTACCTCTGTTTCCTTAGTTATTATTAAGATTATTATTACCGCAACCTCCGTTATTTATTATCGACTGAGTTTGAGCTTTTCTTTATTAAAGGATTAGGCTTACCCTGAATTCAAGCGGATTATGATTTTTCCGGCTTTTTTTCCGAAAATGGAAGGTGCTAATTAGAATTACGAGATTAATTGAATGTTACATTTTGCGGGTTAGCTGCGTCTATATTAGTAGACCCCAGTGATTTAGTAGGAAGTCTCAAAAGGATAAGGAGTTGGCGGATGTGGATACGGAGGAAAAGTCGGGTTTAGGGATAGAAATCCAGTTCGCAGCGGTTTACGACCAGCATTTTGATGCGGTGAATCGGTATCTGCGTTACCGGGTGGAAAACCCCTGGGATGCGGATGACCTGACCGCATCGGTATTCATAAAGGTGCTGGAAAACTTTCATCGATTTCGAGGGGAATCCCCTTGGGCGGTCTGGATTTTTCGAATAGCCCATAATACCTTCATTGATTATCTTCGAGGATGTAAGGTAAAGGTGTTTTCTCGGGAGGAATTAACCCATCTAGGTGGGGGCGGAGTAGGGCCGGAGGAGCAAATGCTCCGGAGTGAAGAAACGGGTCTCTTGCGCGGCATGCTGAAACGATTGGCTCCAGAACAAAGAGACGTAATCTCTTTACGTTATGCGGGGGAATTAAGATTTGGACAGATTGCTAAGGTGTTAGGCAAATCGGAGCCAGCAGTAAGGATGATCCATCATCGGGCGCTCAAGGCGTTGAGGGCTGGATATCAGGAAGATAACGAAGGCAGGTGAAACCAATTGCGTGGAAAGGATGGCGGTAACAATGATCATAATCAAGGCGAGGAGGAGCTTCAATTAAAGGATCACTCT
>Ga0074193_1002000_pt1 | contig 20844 bp, 19 predicted proteins | sample EPASupsiteHSE605_FD_64523 | JGI IMG/M metagenome (GOLD analysis project Ga0074193, IMG submission 64523) | Bioremediated contaminated groundwater from EPA Superfund site, New Mexico - Sample HSE6-05 | ecosystem: Environmental > Aquatic > Deep subsurface > Groundwater > Contaminated ... | reverse complement strand
GATAGGAAATGTGTCAGAACAGCTGAGAGACCAATCCCAAATGATTAAAGAAAAAGGCTTAGAATTGCAAAACTATCAGGAATTTATCGAAGCCTGGACCCACGAAATCAAAACGCCGCTGTCTCTTGCGGCACTGGTGTTAGCGAACCATCGGGAAGAGATGTCACCGTATGTTTATCAGCGGATGGAGCACGTGCGGCGCACAGTCAACAGCGACGTTGAACGGATATTGTTCTTTGCCCGGCTTCAGTCTGACCATGTAGACTATAAATTCATCAAAATAAATTTAAGCGACTGCGTTCAGGAATGTCTTGAAGATTTTCACGCTATTTGCGACGAAAAGACAATCGATATGCAGCTAGACCTTTTGCCTCTGGAGATTATAAGCGACAAAAAAGTCCTGGCCTTTATGCTTTCTCAGCTTTTCAGCAATGCTTTTAAGTATGCGATGCCTGTCAATGGCCTTGTCCGGGTCGTAAGCTGGCAGGACATTCCGGACGATGGGAAAATACATCTTGCCGTCCGAGATAATGGTCGGGGTGTCCCTCCTGAAGACCTGCCCTTTCTATTTGACAAGGGTTTTACCGGAAGCCATCCGGACCGGCAAAGCGCAACCGGAATGGGCTTATACCTCGTAAAAAAATATGCAAAAGCCTTATCCATCGATGTAGAGGTCGAACTAATTTCGACATCCGGCCAAGGGTTTGGTATTCAGCTCATATTTCCCAAGGTTATCTAGCTTTGCTTAACGATATGCTGCAAAACTCCACGATCTATATTCAAGGGGACAAAAAGACCGAAACCTTTTCGTTATACTTTACGAATACGAAAGGAGCATCAACACTTTTCATTAATGTACAGATGATCAAAGGAGATCACCCGTGGTTCGCTCCAGTCTCAACGCCGGACTCAACATTTGATACGCAACAAATTTACTCGGCGGAACGTCTAACGGGCTGTCATTTATTGTCGTTCCGCGAAGGTTCCCAGGTGCTTTTGCGAAACGACAATAAATGACAACTCAAAAGCATGTTTCGCCGAATAACAAATTCAGAAGGAATCTCTCATAGTTGAGGCGGGATTTGTGTTTCAAGTCAGGAGTTGGAGTTCACGAGGTAGTTTGATTATGAAATGCAGGTCGGGTTGATTCTTGATGCCTCCCATTTTGCACCTCCACACCAACATTCTTTGGATTACGGAAGATTTACCTTGTCTTTACGCTATTTGCCTTTATTCTTAACACTAGGGTGTTATAGTAATATTAAATGAAATCACAAAACGATAAAGGCAAACTTGGTGAAAGCCAAGGACGCAAAGCCACGGATCTTCCATGTTAAGCTGAAGATAGCCGGGTTACCGTTAAATTACTTTGTTATTAACAAAGCCTTTGTCGCCATGCCTGTTTAGGATGGCGATTTCTGTTATAGAATGGAGGATTTATAAAGACGGTCTGGCTATGGACAATGATCTAGCTGCTCAGATAAATCAATTTAGATTGTAAGAAGAGTGAGTGTTTATAAAATAATTATCGGACATTTAAACAATTTTGATAAAGAAAAGACGGAACTAAGAAGTTTGTTAGATGAAGGGCTGGCTTTAGACGGTGGTTGTTTAGTTTAAAACAACTGAGAATGAAGTGGATTTCACACTATCCGAAGGAATGTTCATGATTTTTTTGCATGGGATGTTTATACCCCAGGTTGCGATGCAAATGGAAAGTCCAAAGTGAAGAAGATTGTCGTAAAAATTGCCAATATTTATCAACAATAGCAAGGTGGTTATTTTATTATGTATATAAAGCTTTTGTGGCAAATTGGTATACTATGCGTGTTTTCTTGGGTTGGGACGCAAATCTCAGAATGCTTGCATACTTCAATACCTGGAAACGTTATAGGGATGGTTCTCTTGTTTGCATTTATGTGTTTAGGGGTAGTTAAATTACAATACATTGAGGACGCAGTTAATGTGCTGCTAAAGCATATGCTATTCTTCTTTATTCCTATCATTGTAGGATTAATGAATTCGGGCGACTTGATTTACAAAAGTGGTCTTGCTTTGGCGGCGTCAATCGTTGTGAGTGTATTGGTAGCGCTTACATTGACAGGGGTTGCTATTCAAAAGCTTGGAACAGGGCGTAAATATTTACGAACTGAAATTAAATTGGCAATTCAAATTATCGGTACAGATCTATCTCCAATTAATATTTTAACAGAAGATATTAGCGGTGGTGGTTTAAAAGTTATATCCAAGCAATTTTTAGAGATTGGCACTCAGCTGAATTGTACTATTTCTAATTCTAAGCTTGGAATAATCAAAGCTAATGGAGAGGTAGTGAGAACTGAAAAGAAAGATCAAGACTATCGCTTAGGAATTAACTTTACAGAAATCAGTAAACGAGATCGTAATAAATTAATAGACTTTACTTACCGGATGGGGGAACATGCTACTATAAACACAACAGAATCTAATGCTCGTCTTACAGCATTACCCTGGAAAACACTGATTAAGGATACCTAAAGTTAAATAGGGGCGATATACAGATGAATACATTATTAATTGTAGCGAGTTTGAGTTTAACAATTGGCGTATACAGTTTAAGTAGGTTTATATATTTGCGATGCAACAAGCATCCTCTGCTAAATGTGTTGTTTTTAAGTACATTCTTAGTAATAGTCGTGTTACGTGTATGCCATTTTACCTATGATGAGTATAGTTCATGCAAAGACATTATCAGTTACTTTTTGGGGCCTGCTACCGTGGCACTAGCTGTACCCCTATTTAAAAACAGGCTTGTGTTAAAAAAATATAGTATACCGATATTAGTTGGTATTTTGTTTGGTTCTTTGAGTGGTATGATTACCACTGTGTTAATGGGCAACGTTACAGGGTTGTCTAGAACGATGACAATGTCCCTCGCACCGAAATTTGTGACGATACCAATTGCGGTTGAGATTACCAAATATATAGGTGGTGATCAGGCCCTGGTTGCCGTTTTTGTGGCTGTGACTGGTTTAATTAGCTCAGCTTTCGGACCTACATTACTAACAAGATTAAAAGTCACAGACCCTGTTGCTAGAGGGATTGCCTTAGGTAGTACTGCTGGAGGTCAAGGAGTTGCCGTTGGTTTGCAAGAGGGCGAAATGCAAGGTGCCATGGCCGGACTAGCGATGGCATTAGCGGGTGTTGTGACATCATTGATAGCACCAATGCTACTCCCACTGATGAGATAAAGGTCAACTTAATAATAAACACGCGATTTATTGATTGCCTTTGCAATATCAGTGCTTCATTACTAGCAATAATCCAATCAGAAATCGCTAAATATAATTGGAGGCTGATTGAACCGTGGCAAAAAAGGAAAAAATGAACCGCAGTATCCTGGCTTTAATTGTCGCATCAATAGTAATTTCATTTGGAATTGGAGCCTTTAATATTATAAGTGTTATAGGCACTGCAACAAGAAATGCGGATTTATATAAGACGACTTTATATGCGAATTATGATCAGAACATCCGTTTTGTAACGCAGCAAGCTATAAGCACATTGAACGGCATTTATCAACTACAACAGCAAGGCCTATTAACCGAAGCACAGGCAAAAGTAGAGGCAGTTACCTTCATGACCCAAATGAGATACGGCGATGATGGAAATGGATATTACTGGGGGGATACGACGGATGGAATATGCGTCTTTCATGGTACAAATCCAAAAGCTCCTGGAACAGACCGCAACAATACAGTGGACTCTAAAGGATTTTTATTTATGAAAGAAATTCTTAAGGTTGGTCAGAATGGTGGAGGATATGTAAATTATTGGTTTCCGAAAGCTGATCCTAACGACAAGAATGAATACCCTAAGCGAGGTTATGCATTAGAATTTAAGCCATGGAAGTGGGTTATCGGTACAGGGAACTATATCGACGATATAAACAAAGTTTTAGCTACTCGGCAAGCTACAGCGAATAGCGAAATGCAGAGAAACATAGCCTATTCCGTATTGGGCATGCTTGCAGCTATTGGCATTTCAGTCGGGTTTGCATTAGTTATTAATCGCAAGATTTCCAAACAAATTGCTCCTATGGCAGAATCTGCTCGATCAGTTGCCGACGGAAGACTTGATATCCCTAAGATTAAAGTGACAACAAATGACGATATTGGATATCTGGGAACTGCTTTCAACGATATGACCGATAATCTTCGTGATTTAGTTCAAAAGGTTTCTCAATCTTCGGGAATAGTTGCCTCAACTTCTCAGGAATTTACTGCTAGTATAGAACAATCTGCCCAAGCTTCAAATCAAATTGCCTTTGCTATTACAGAGGTTTCTTATGCAACGGAAAAACAATTAAGCGTTGTTGAAAACACGACTCAAATTGTAAGCCAAATGTTGAAAGTCATTAATCAGATTCTCACTAGTTCTAAAGTGGTTTCTGATACTTCCGAAAAAGCTGCCGAATCTGCCTTAGAGGGCAGTAAGGCGATTGGTAAAACCATAGACCAAATGAATAATATAGAAAAAACAGTAAATAATTCGGCTCAAGTCATCAATGGATTAGGAGAGCGTTCCAATGAGATTAGTCAAATCATTGATACCATTTCTGGGATTGCAGCACAAACGAATCTCCTCGCTCTCAATGCAGCGATTGAAGCCGCTCGGGCAGGAGAACAAGGACGTGGATTCGCGGTCGTCGCCGATGAAGTTCGTAAGCTTGCGGAACAATCGAGTGAGGCCGCAAAACAAATTTCAGCACTTATTGTTGAAATTCAAAATGATACTCAAAAAGCAGTTGCTGCTATGCATAAAGGAACGCGCGAAGTTTCGATTGGAACAGAAGTGGTTAACACTGCAGATCGAGCCTTTAATGAAATTAATAATTTGGTAGATACCGTTTCAACGCAAGTGCGAGAAATTTCTACAGAAATTCAACAAACGGCGAATGCGAGTAATAAAATTGTTGATGCTGTTTCTGAGATTACTGAGATCAGTAGAACTATTGCCGATCAAACGCAAATGGTTTCTGCTGCGACCGGAGAGCAATCAGCTTCAATTGAGGAAATTGCCTCTGCCGGTCAAATGCTGTCCAAAATGGCCTTAGAGTTAGAATCATCTTTGACGAAATTTAAGGTCTAGGCTACACCATTTCCGTGAGTACTGTGTTTATCGGCATAAGGCTCTCGCCAGCAAATCGTGATCGTTGGCACACGGCCTATAGAGATAAGGGGATGCAACTAATGAACAAGCGAGTACGGCTACTAATAGTAGATGATAACCGGTGCAAAACAAGATGAGAGGTGATGTTCCTCTCATCTTGTTTTGCTTATGCCTGTTTCTATTGTAAGTCGAATAATTATAGGTTGACAACCTTAGAACTGGGTAAGTTCATGTCTGATCTGCGCATGATATGATTGACAACTTTAACGACAGTGGCGGGTGAACTGGTCAGTTTGACCACACGGAACTCTCGGGATTTTTCACCGTACATTACGTTTAGGATTTCCAAGACCTTTCCTTTGGCAGCAAAAAATGTTGTCTCATCACTAGCACCGCGCAGTTCCGGTGCCCATAGTTGCTCAATTTCCTGACCTAACTTTGCTAATTCAGAACGGATATGCAAATACATAAGAACCTCCTTAATTTGCTCAATGTTATACTCATTCTATCAAAAAAGTGTTAATTCTAATTTATCAGTTTGTTAAGTGTTCGTGAAACTAAACACACACGATATTATTATATGATATCGAAAGGTTTTTGTGAAATAGTGGGAGCCTAAATCCCTTGTATTTAGCGGAAGCTTTGTCCACTCGCTAAAAATCGATTATGGGGTATATGCTAAGGTATTGACAAAACTACTATAAAGGATTACTATTAATTCGACAAGTATCGAAGTATAAAAATAACCTTAGGGGCAATAAACGTGGATACTAAAAAAGTTGCAAAGATATTAAAACATAAATAGTCAACTGCAGCTTCGGCTTTTAAACAACGTTTCGATAGTTGTAAAAATTAAGAATCGTAATGTATAGGAGAAAGGATATATTATGAAAGTTATAATTTTCGGTGCCACCGGCATGATCGGCAGAGGTGTCTTACAGGAGTGTCTACTTGATGCCGAAGTTGATGCTGTTGTGACGCTTTTTGAACAATAAATATAATGGGAGTGATTATGATGAAAACATTATTAGATTCGACTCAAATTGGAAGTATGGCTCTTAAAAACCGCTTTGTTTCAGCTGCTGTTGGTGATTTTGTGGAGGCTGGAGGTCATGTGACAAAAAACATGCTGAAGAAATATGAAACTCTGGCTAAGGGCGGAGTAGGGACTATTATTACAGGGTTCACGCTAGTCGATGAAACAGAAGCAACATTTAATATACCGGCTATGTATGCCAACTCATTTGTTGACGAGTATAAAGAGCTGATCGATACCGTTCATGCTTATGAGGCTAATATCATTCTTCAACTGGTATATATAGGATCCTATGTCATGGGTGATCCTGGAATTCGTCCTATACTGGGACCAAGCGCAGTGGCAAATCTCAAGAATGGAATTGTACCGCAAGAAATGACCCTCAGTGAAATCAAAGGTATTCAGAATAAATTCGCGCAAGCCGCCGTTCGTGCCCAAAAAGCTGGGTTTGATGGAATTGAACTTCACGCTGCACACGGATTTCTTCTTAGTCAATTCTTAACGCCCTATTATAATCAACGAAGCGATATTTATGGGGGATCTATTGAGGACCGTGTGAGAATGATTCTGGAAACCTACTCAGTTGTGAGGGAAGCCGTAGGAAAAGACTATCCAATTTGGATAAAGATTAACTGTACGGATGGCATCGAAGGGGGAATATCCATAGATGATTTCCGTTATATCTGTGCCGAGCTAACAAAATTAGGTGTAAACGCCATTGAGGTTAGTGGAAACTGGATGGATCGATCGAAAGATAAGACCGCATATTTCAAAAATGAAGCGGCTATGATATCTGAAGAAAATCAAGTGGTTGTCATTCTTACTGGCGGAAATCGCGATTATACACAAATGGAGCAGTTACTCAATAGCACTAATATAGGATACTTTGGCATGGCTCGTCCTTTCCTATCTGAACCAAATCTGCCAATTCACTACGAAAAAGATTTTTCCAAGAGGACACGATGCGTAAGTTGTAACGCATGTTTGAACCCTGAAAATGCTGGAAGCTGTATCTTAAATCAGAATGTTTAACATACCTTACACTCACAACAGTACCCTTAAATATATAAGGCACTTCATAAATACAAAACCACCTAGCATCTTTTGTCTGGTGATTACCACGCAGACTAAAGTTTCACGGTTTGCTTTATTAGTATAACAAACCACTAAAGCGTTATTACTTTATCTCTTGAGCAAAAGTTCAACTTACTACTCTCTCGATCATCTCGTTCCTCTGTCGAGACCAATCAATCCGGTCTGGGGCGGACCTGCCAGTTTTTTCTTAGTGCAGAAGACAACAGTCATCGGTCTCTTATCCTTGAGAGAACGATGACTGTTGTCTTCTGCAAATTTTACGAACTTTCCAATTTGAAACACCGTGATAATTTACAGAAGGTTCGTTTTTATTTGTTGAAATTCTTCTAAAGAAAGTTCACCTTTGGCATACCGCTCTTTAAGAATATCCAAAGGTGATTTGCTCCTTTTTCCTTTCAATTCATCTCTTCGTTCAACATATTCACGAGAATCAATTTCGCACTTTGCATACCGTTCTTTAAGCATCATTGACGGATTATCAGAATCCAACCAGTATTCATCCTCAATGAGCATGCTTCTTTCGCGGTACTCATCAGCAGTGATTTCGTTTGTTACATACTTCTCTTGCAGTATTTCCATAAGCTTATTGTGTTCAGGATGATTCTTTTTTCTGAAATGATCTCTGGTAAAAGCGATCAGCCCAATTACTGCAGTTACCAGTAAAAGCGAAATTATAATTGTGCCTCCGTTGGCCCAACCGGTGAAGTAACCATGCTCTATACCAAATCCGTGTCTCATATCAAACACCTCATGTTTTTGGTAATACTCGTTCCTATAAAGAATCTTTCCTAGAAAATGATTTCCAGCCTGGAATAATAGCTTATTTCCTGGCTGGAAATTCAATCGCAGGATTCCGTTACCTGTTCATTCTTGAACCAAAACCTCCACCATTATGTTGGCCTACGCCTTTACCCATGCCCATACCCATACCCTGTCCAAACCCTACTCCATTCCTGTTGCCTATTCCGGTACTACCCGTTGCGTCACAGTTAACTTGATTAGTCTTTATGGAAGCATAAATCTGATCCGCTTGTGCCTGAGTTAAATTACCATCTTTGACTCTTTGATCAAGTATACTTTTCTTTTGTTCGAGAATTTGAACTTTAAACTCCTCTAACTTCCCAGCTTCGTCGGCAATTGCTCCATAGGTTGTTCCTGCAGCTCTTAGTGCCGTAACTTCCTCGATGGACTTGCCCGTCAAATCTGCTGCAATACCCGCCGGGGTTATTGCCCCGACGGCATAGGCAGTTCCTGTTACTCCTAAAACTCCGACCATTGTGGCAGCTGCAATGAGTTTCTTAAAGTTTTTCATAAAATCACGCTCCTTTTTGATTTAGGTGTTTAAACCTTACGACGTTAGAATAACCATAGATTGTGGCAAAAGTGTGACATTATTTGAAATAACTTCCTGAATTTTAAATGTCATACTTATGTCACATTTACTATTTCCATCAATGATAGACTTAAGCGAGATGAAGGAGGTATGGCCTATGGGCAAATACATACTGATTGCCAACGATAATGAAGGCATTCTTGAAATATTAAGTACCTATGTTACTAAAGAAGACTTTTTTCCGATTATTGCGCATGATGGGGAGGCGGCATTAACGAAGTTTGTGGAATTTAGACCTCTTCTATTGTTGCTCAATGTTATGATGCCCAAAAAAGACGGATATACGGTTTTCCGGGATATTCGCCAAAGTTCAAATGTACCTATTATCATGCTTACGGCCAAAGGAGAAGATTTTGAGGTGAAGCATGTTTAAGGGTAGGATTGCATTTAAGTTAACGGCAGGCTTTGTCGTTATCGTACTTATCTCCATGCTTGCTATAGGCATAGTGTTTATTCAGATGTTCCAGCAATATACCTTTGACAGCCGTGAACAAACGATGCTGGCACGTGCACAAAGCATAGCAGAGGTTATGGCCGAGAACTCACAAAATACTGGGCAGATTCGAGGTTTCGCAGGATCTATGCACTTCCTTGATACGATGGCCGAAGCGAAGGTCTGGATCACAGACAGTAAAGGCAACCCCGCCTCGGTGTCCGGAATGGGAATAGGTAATGGTATAGGAAAAGGTATGGGGCAAAATTTCGGTTTTGGACAAAGTATGGGGCAAGGTCACACGTATAATTCTGAGCCGCTACCACCGGAAGCTGAAAAAGTTATTGAAGAGGTTCTAAGTGGTAAGGAATCGGTCAGTGAAAGTTTTAGCAGTGTCTATATCGAAGCCACTCTGACTGTGGGCGTCCCTATCGTTGATTCCGACAATCGAGTTATCGGCTCGGTGCTTCTTCATTCTCCTGTAACAGGGATTACGGCAACTGTGAATAAAGCAGTAAGTATTTTGGCGATCAGTCTTCTTGCAGCACTTGTTCTAGCCATTGGCTTAGGCATTTTCTACTCTCTGCTCTTTACCCGCCCCTTGAAGGCTATGAACCTCACTGCCTTGGAAATCACGCAGGGAAATTATTCCGTCCGAACAGGGGTTAACCGCAAAGATGAATTGGGACAGCTAGGGAAGTCACTTGACCTTCTGGCTGCTAAGCTTGGCTATACGATCAATGAGCTTTTTCAGGAGAAAGGAAAACTCAAGGATATCATAGCGAGCATTTCAGAAGGAATCGTGGCTTTTGATACGAGCCTTAGGCTGATTAATGTCAATTCCGCGCTTTCGGAAATTATGGATAGACCCCAACCCTATTTGAACGAAGACGTGGAAAAAGACCTCAAGGATCTAGAAATTCAGGCCCAGCTTACTAAAGTCATGGAAGAGAAAGCATCCTCACAAGTACTCAAAGAATGGTTGGGTAAAAAGCTTATGTTTACTATTTCACCTATTATAGACAACCTAGGGATCGTAACAGGAAGTGTTGCGTTGGTTCAGGATATCAGTAAAAGTGAGCGTCTTGAACAACTACGACGCGATTTTGTGGCTAATGTATCTCATGAATTTCGCACGCCACTGACCGTCATCCGCGGGTCTCTCGAAGCGATGGTGGATGGAACGGTAGAAAAAATCGAGGAGATTAAACGATACCATCAAAGGATGCTTTCTGAAACGCGCGGCTTGGAACGTTTGGTAGAAGACCTCTTGGAGCTTTCTCGCCTTCAATCTGGCACAATTAAAATGAATAAAGAAACGCTGCATCTTCCCAACGTTCTTAAGGACGTTGGGAGGAGTCTTCAAACTATCGCAGGGAAAAAGGGGATTAAAATCGAGTATCTTTTTCAGCAAGAAATTCCTCCCTTTGTAGGGGATTATGATCGCCTGCGCCAATTGTTTGTAATATTCCTGGACAATGCCATTAAGTATTCACCTAAGAACACCAAAGTGACCGTTGAAACAAGCGTAGTTGAGGCTAAAATGCTTTCGATCATAATTTGTGATCAAGGCTATGGTATTGCTCCAGCCGAATTGGCACATATCTGGGATCGTTTTTACAAAATCGATAAATCTAGAAACAGCAGAGGTACAGGGCTAGGCCTTGCCATTGCAAAACATTTGCTAGAGCTTTATGATGGCTTGGTTACAGTACAGAGCGAGCTGGGGAAAGGCACTGTGGTGGAGATAAAGCTACCAATGGTTCTTCAATAGTAAAAAAACGGTTGTATTCAAAAAAGGATACAGCACCCATTATCACTTTGAAATTGCTTCCCGCTGATGGAGATTTTCTTCGTAGACAATATGAAGATATCGTTCCCGGTTATTATATGAACAAAGACCATTGGAACTCTGTCTATCTCGATGGCTCGATACCTGATGATGTGTTGCAAGGAATGATAGACAAATCATACTCTATACTTTTTGATGCATTGACAAAGAAAGCACAAAAAGAAATTGCGGGATGAAAGTAATATTTAACTTTGCATGTTTCGCTAAATAGTAGCGTACGGTTTAATTATTTTTTTCGCAAGACGAAAGCGATAAAGTTCAGATATTTCCCGCCGCCTGCGCCCATTGTTTTGCGGTCATTGACCGCAATCTCATTTTCCTGGTTCAGCCAATCCGCCCAAACTTCCTCGTTGCTTTCCATCTCGTATATGGAAACAACTTCGGCGTCCCGGCTGCTATTTACTATTTTCGTCCAATAAATAATATCGCGTAGATAAGCAAGCTGTTCCGACGTCCACGAGAGAAGCAATTCTTTTGGCAGGTTATCATGGCAATCCTTTTTCAGGCCGGGTACACAGGCATATATATACCCGCCACGCTGGACGAAAGGCAGCAGTTTTGCATCTAAATACTCCGGGTCACGGCCCCAATAATTATACGAATCGGTACTGACTACCGCATCGAAAAATTCTTTCTCAAAGGGCAAGGCGGTGGCGTCAGCCTTAACGGGAGTAATTTGTTCAAGGGTTAACCCCATTTCATAAAAAAATCTACGGTTTTCCTGCGGTTCACTCCACAAATCGGCGGCGTAAACCTTGAAGCCATAATCTTTTACGAGCATAACGCTTGTAAGCCCTTGCCCGCTTCCGAGGTCGCAGACGAGACTTCCAGCGGGAATTTTATGATTTAGCAGCATTTCTTCCTGCAATTTGAACGGGTTAGGCCCCATGATTCCAGCCAGTAATTCGGGGGTGTTGTACTTTTGGCTTTTAATATACTCCATTGTGATTGCTCCTTATTCTATATTTGCTTTATTGCTTTTGCATAGTTAAACTATACCTTGCTCCGTTTACAAAAGCTCCCTACTAAACGATACAGAAACAAAAAGGCGACATGACAAATCCGCCATGCCGCCATGAGGTTTATTTATCATTTCTTCATTTCGGACAATATCTTATATATGGTCTTTGGTGATAAATAAAACTTGTTTGCCAGTTGCTCAACAGGTGTACCATGTTGGTACTCTGCGAAAATGGTTGCATTACGTTCGTCAAGCAATTGTCTGCTGTTACTTAATTCGCCCCAGCCTTTTTTGTTTTCTTCTTTACGAGGAATATAAAGATATTCGCCGTCAATATGTTGTTGTATTGCCATAATCAAATCGACTGGCAATACACAGATTGCATTTTTATAGCCCATTGTGCGCCTCCTATATAATCGAAAGATAGGATTACGCAAGGACTATCCTCATATTTGAATTATGCGGCAGCCCTTGCTACGCACATTACCGATTCCAATGCACCTTTGGTAATAAGACAATGCTCCTTTCGTATTTATCTACTCTAAAACAATTCGAAATCCAATCACAAAAAACAAGTAATCTACACATTACACATTATTATATTAAAATAAAACAAGTACCCAGTAAATCGCCTATGGCAGTAGAAAAAGATATTTAGGGCCAAAACCATAAACAGCCAGTAATTCCTCCTTGTTCCTGGGACATTTAGCTATCATTTCCGCCATTTGTTTGTTATCAAAAATGAAGTAGGGTTTGTTATTTTCTTTGCGGGATGTTGTTAAACGAAATTCCTTTAGTAACTTTTCCAGCATCTCCGTGTCCTTACGTATCGCCCTGTTGTTAGTATGAACTTTGGTTCCATTCACCTTTGGCGGGGTTGTCGATGAGATTTCAATGAAATCTGCCTCGGTCAAGCTATACTTGTCCAAAGTAGTTAATATTTAGAGGTTTATCGTTATCCTTTAAATAGTTAGCTACGTCCCACATGCATTTTTCCATGAGATAATTTTCATTGGTTAGTTCCTTCGTGATACTTTTGCTTTCTTGGATTATTTTCACGATCTTGGGAGGAAATCGAGGAACAATGTGGAAGGTGTATAAGTAATTAATCTGATTGAGCTTAGAAAGCAATTTTCGACATAAGAAAAGGTGAGCGTTAAAGGCATCCACAATTTCAAATCCGGATTTTAACTCATGTAGTCCCTTTGGATCGTATTATGGCTAACATTAAACTCTCTAGCTACTAGATATTAACAGAATAATTAATGGCGATAAATTTTTACTTCAAAGAGGTTATATTCATTGTTCTGAACTTCAATATTTGTAAGTTGACCGAGAGACTATTCAACGAAGTGCTCGGATCGGAAAGGGCCTTCGAAGTTCGTCTTCAAGGTCTTTTTCTCCCTACCATAGGATTTAATACTTCCCGAAATATGGCGAAATAGTTTGCGATGCGTTGGCTAATTTTCCGGGCAGCAATTCTGAATCCGAATGGACATGGGATGTTAATTTTTGTCGGTTTTGCAATAAATAGTGATACAGAATAAGTACTTCATGAGAAAATGCAGGAGGGTGTCGTGAAAAAAGAAACCATTAGCGGATTAAACGGTTATGATATCCCGTGCCTGAATAATTTGAGCGGCGGCGAGAGGATGGTCGTTATTATTAGCCATGGATTCGGGAGCAGCAAGGAAAGTCCGACAGCTCAGGCAATCGCTACGGTGCTGCCCGAACATGGTATTGGAACATACAGCTTTGATTTTCCCGCCCACGGCGACAGTCCGGTAGACGGTGAGCAGCTTAGGATATCCAACTGTCTGAACGACCTTGCTGCGGTCGAAGCCAATGTGTGTGAGCTTATGCCCGAAGCGGATATCGCTTACTTCTCGTCTAGCTTCGGCGCGTACATAAATCTACTCTATCTGGCGACATGCCCTCACAAGGGAAGGAAATCTTTCCTGCGTTGCGCGGCGGTGGACATGCCGAGGCTGTTCAGAAACGGCACTTTGCCGGAGCATTACGCACAGCTCGACGAGCAGGGCTACATCATCATGGATTTCAACTATATGCGCCCTCTGAAGATTACTCGGAAATTCTACGACGACCTTGAAGCGCACGATTTGTTTAAACTCTGCTGGCTGGATATGGCGGAGCTCGCTATGATCCATGGCGACGCTGACGAGATCGTCTCGGTGGCGGACGCGAGGCGCTTCGCAAAGCAGTTCGGCGCGAGACTCACCGAGGTCAAAGGTGCAGATCACCGCTTTATGATTCGAGGTGGAATGGAGCTGGTTATCGACGAAGCGGTGCAGTTCTTCACTGTAAAGTGAATTTCAACTTTTTGAAATCATAATGCTAAGATTCTCATCAATTCCAGTAATAGTGGTACTAGGAGCCGTTCAAGATCTTTAATGCGTTGGTTGTGAGCATAGAAATTCTCACACCAACGCATTTTGTTTTGAGTTGAAGGGCGGGTTGAGGGTGGAAGAAGTGGCTTAGCATTATTCCTGTATTTTAGGATTATAAAACTTATTTTGGGAAATCTATAAATATTCAAGCTATGGAGGGTGAACTATGAGTAAAATGCAAGAAGTTAATCAAGGCCAAGTAGAGCAAGTTTCCTTTGGAGCTATCCAACATAATATTTCAAATATAGTGCCTACGTCTTCGGAAATCAGTCATCTTTGGTCGAGTTATATTGCAGAATGTATGTCAGTAGCTATGGCAAAGTATATGGTTGAAAAATCTAAAGACCCCGATATTCACAATGTTTTGCAACAAGCTCTCAACATCTCAAACCAACGAGTAATATCTATGGAGAATATCTTTAATTCGATCCAACACCCTATTCCAGATGCTTTCAATGAAAAAGACGTTGATATTAATGCTCGGGAACTCTTCACTGAGACATTTTCCTTAAATTACACGAGACTTATGACAAAGTTTATTTTACTGAATTACAGTGTGGCTTTTACTGAGTCTTCACGTTCAGATTTCCGCAATTTCTTTGCAGAAAGTATCGACACTTCGAGGGAGATTAATGAAAAGGCGAGTAATATACTTTTAGCGAAAGGACTTTTACAGAAGTCTCCTTACACGCCGACTCCAGATCGAGTAGAATATATCAGGGACATTAAAAGCTACTTTGGCTCGTTCTTTGGAAGTGACAGACCACTTAATACCCTAGAGATTAGCAATATTTATCGAGTTTTGGATTTTAAAATGGCTGTAAGAGCTTTAAAGCTAGGTTTTGCTCAAGTCATCAAGTCTGATAAACTTAGAGATCATTTAAAGCGGGGACTAGTAATTGCAGATAAACAGATTGAAATACTTCTTTCATTATTAATGAAAGAAGGTTTACCAGGACCAGAACTGATCAATTATCAAGTCACTGACTCTAAAGAATCTCCCTTTAGTGACAGGTTAATGATGTTTCATGTAACTGTAACAATGGCATATATTTTATCGTCTTATGGTCTTGGGCTAACGAATTCCTTAAGAAAAGATGTTGTTTCAACTTTCTCTCGACTCATGGCAGAAATACTTCAATATAGCAAGGATGGGGCTGACTTATTGATTGAAAACAAATGGTTAGAAAAGATACCAGAAGCTGCAAATCGTCAAGAATTAACACACTAACGGTTGTCATAGATTATAATATGATTCTGTTGGAAAGTCTAAAAACGATATAAAATATCAAATCACCGCAATTATTTTTGTGTCGTCCTGAGCGAGAGCGAAGGATCTAGGGACAAAAGATCCCTCGCTTCGCTCAGGATGACAATATAACGTGATATTAATAGCATAACAAGGGGTTTTTGCAGCGGAATAATCATTTAATACACTAAAACTCATTTCGAACGGAAAAGAAGTTTTCTGTTGTCTATTGATATTATCGCCTTAGAAATAAGTTGTTCTCTTCTTGCAGTGAAGTAAGATCATTTTAATGCCCATAAGCAAAACAAGATGAGAGGTGATGTTCCTCTCATCTTGTTTTGCTTATGCCTGTTTCTATCTGCCAATTCACTACGAAAAAGATTTTTTCAAGAGGACTCGATGCGTAAGTTGTGACGTATGTTTGAACCCTGAAAATGCTGGAAGCTGTATCTTAAACCAGTATGTTTAACTAAAGTTTCACGGTTAACGTTAATAAGTATAAAAACACTAGAGCGTTTTGGGCGTTTGCGACGCTCATTCAATCAGAGACCACAAAGTGGTCTTTTTTCTTTTTGGGCTCAATACTTTGGTTTCTTTCTTCTCTTAGGCTACTTTGGTTTGAGGTTGTTACTGCTGAGTGCGCAAAGGCGTTTGAGTACAGTTTAAGAAAAGATATAGTTAAAAAATTTGGATATTAATATATATGTCAAAAGTTTATAATATCACGGACAAAATATAAAGTCTAGTTTTATATTTAATATCTTGTATACTTGAATTGATAGAAATATGAGAAAAGGAGATGAGGATATGTTTAATCAAAAAGAAAGCGATGAAAAAAATTATCTTCACAAAATATTGGGGAAACTTCACGTTGCACTCGAGAGTATAGAACAAACGATAACTAATTATTCCAGCGAAATATTAAAGACCAAAAGATATATTCAGGAAAATTCAGCGCAGCTTGACCTTGCAGAAAAAGCTGCCAATAGAATAGAAGTTAATGATAATGTTGCCTTTGGAAAAGGAGCTATTATTAATCGTGCAAAACTTCAAAAGCTAATAAATTCTCCATATTTCGCGAGAATAGATTTTATTGATAGTGAAAATTCGAGCGAGCAAGTATTATATATTGGTGTTCATGCATTTTCTGACGTGCAAGATTCTCACAATATCATTTTTGACTGGCGCGCGCCTATATCAAGTATGTTTTATGATTTTGAAACAGGCCCAGCTTTTTATATAGCCCCAGATGGAAGAATTGAGGGAAGACTAAAGTTAAAGCGACAGTATCGAATAAGGCAAAGTCAAATGGAGTATATGATCGAGAGTTCTCTCAATATTGGTGATAATATTTTGCAAAAAGAATTGAGCCAGAATTCTGACAATAAAATGAAGAACATTGTGGCAACGATTCAGAGGGAGCAAAATGCAATTATTAGAAATGAAGATGCTAAAGTATTAATTATACAGGGGGTAGCGGGTTCCGGAAAAACATCTATCGCTTTACACCGAATTGCATTTTTATTGTACCGCTATAAACAGACTTTGACATCGAATAACATTCTGATTATCTCACCCAGTAAAATTTTTGGTAGCTATATTTCGAATGTATTACCAGAGTTAGGAGAAAAAAATATATTGGAAATGAGTTTTGAGGATATCGCAACAAACATTCTGGATAAGAAGTATCAATACCAAACTTTTTCGCAACAGGTAGAAAACTTGCTGGATGCCAGCGCTGATACTATTGCCCGAATTAAGTATAAATCATCAAATAATTTTGTAGAACAGCTCCAATCCTATTTGGAGTATGCTGATGATAAATATTTCGTTCCGATCGATCTGAATATTGACGTCATATCAGTTTCCAAAGAAGACCTGTTTTCGAGCTATCACGCGCTTAAAAGGCTACCCATTAAAAAGAGATTGAATAAAATGGCGGATTATTTAATAGCAAAATATAATAATGGTTCAGACAAAAAGATGGATGCTAAGATTACTAAAAAAATAAGGAGTAGTATTTCAAAAATGTTTAAATTTTCTAACGCCATTTTGCTATATAAAGATTTTTTCCGCCATATAAACAAAGAAACCTTATTCATGCTCATTAATAATACATTTGAGTATTGCGATGTATACCCATTTATCTATGTGAAAATGTATTTTGATGGCATAGGTCAAGATTATAGGGCTATACAACATTTGCTGGTCGACGAAATGCAAGATTATTCCCCTATTCAGTATGCAGTTTTGGCAAAGTTATTTGTATGTAAGATGACAATTTTAGGTGACAGCAATCAGATTGTCAATCCTTACAGTTCATCAACAGCGGAAAACATACAACCATACTTTAATGATTGTAATTACGTTGAATTATGCAAAAGTTATCGTTCAACAATTGAAATTACTAATTTTGGTCAAAAAATCAAACAAAGTAAAAAGCTAATTCGTATTGAACGACATGGTGATAAACCAAGTGTAATAATATGTAATACAGAAAACGAGCAATACTATAAAATTGAGCACTTAATTCAATTGTTTAGAAAATCTAGTTATACCTCGTTAGGTATTATTTGCAAGTCACAAAAAAAGGCAAATCTATTATATGAAAAAATATTCCTTATTCATAAGGATGCTCTTCTATTGGATTTTAACAGCAGCGAGTATAAAGAAGGCATCATTATTACATCTATACATATGTCTAAAGGATTAGAATTTGACCAAGTGATTGTAACCGATGCTTCTAATGATTGTTATAAGACAGAAATGGACAGAAGCCTGTTATATATTGCTTGTACAAGGGCGATGCACAAACTAGATTTGACTTGTAACGGTAATAAAACAGAGTTTATAAGTGATTCCCCATGCTAACCCAACTTTCGGCTAAACATGGCTCAAAACCCCTGTGATATTTTGCCTTCCTTTTAGCAGGAGATGGTTCGTAGTAATCGAACTTATTACGTACTAAGTAGATTTGTTAGTGAGGAATTTAAATACGATAGTCATAATTCCTTTAATTTTAACATTAATTGGTGGCATTTTGCTCTTAACAATTGCTTTTGGTAGCTTTGGAATGACAGGGCTTAGTAGAGCTTTGTCTTGCCCTATACTATTCCTCCTATATAGCAAAGAAATTGAGGCGAAATCTAGTTTTCTTTTTTTTAATATGCTATAGGTGTAACCTAAATGAGATGAAAAAGTAATATTAGGATATACTCTAACTATATTAAGGTCTGGGGATAGTTCTTTGATTCTGTTGATTATACGGAAAAATATGAATTGGTAATATGAAACCGGACGTATTTATAGTACTGATGAAACGGTGAATTGATCCCCAATGTCTTTGAGAAATAAAGAAAACATGGTTGGTCGGCCGAAGACATAGTGTATGTACGTATTACTCATTCTGTCAGCCCCAGCGAAGGCCGCTGCCTGGTTGCACTTATGCTTAGACGAAGACACTGTCTTCGCATATATTAGCTCTTCTAGCAGTATATAACGCAAATTTATAGTTTCTGATAGTAGAACAAAATTCGTTAAAGATAAGTCAGAGGCAAGAACGGAATAGGGGTGAGTGAAAAATCGATAATGAGGTAACGACTATGGTATTTCAACCGATAAGCTATTCGTTTTTCCAACAACCCACGCTTAGTTTAGCACCTGCTTTGTTGGGGAAATTGCTTGTGAAAGAAACAGAGCTAGGTACAGCGGCGGGGTGGATAGTAGAAACCGAAGCTTACATTGGACCTGATGATCGTGCGGCACATGGTTTCTTAAATCGAAGGACCAAAAGAACTGAAGTATTGTTTGGACCGCCTGGGTATGCCTATACTTATGTTATGCATACCCATTGCCTTATTAACGTGGTTGGTGGAGAGATCGAGTGTCCAGAGGCGGTATTAATTAGAGCCCTAGAACCATGTTGCGGAATTGACTTAATGTATCAACGTCGTGGAAAAGCAAAAAAGGAACGAGAGCTAACCAATGGACCGGGAAAATTAACGAAATCCCTTGGCATAGTAAAGGAAGATTACGGGAAAGCGATGTTTGAGTATCCACTTTTTATCGCAGAAGGAAAAGACATGGGATCCATTGCGGTGGGACCAAGAATAGGGATTCATAACAGCGGAGAAGCCGCACATTATCCTTGGCGTTTTTGGGTACAAGATAATCGCTTTGTCTCCAAATAATATATTAACCTGCAATTAATTTCTATTTTGGTGGATATTATCCCAGAATTGCATCGGAAGGGAGTTTAGATGCCGATTTCGTTAATTATATGAAAAAATATAAATTGACTAGCTCAAAAAGAGTGTTTATTTATTTATATATATGATAAAATAATAATTAATATAATAACAGAGGAGGAAAGAATATGAATAAATTCATGTGCAACGTCTGTCAATACACTTTTGAAGGAGAAACACCTCCAGAAAAATGTCCCTCTTGTCAAAATAGTTGCTCATTTGTAGATGCAACCTGCTACACTCCCGATTGTGGCAACGGAAATAATATTAACACTGTCATTTATAAAAATCCAAAACAATAAGTTGAATGTTCTTACGAGGAGGGGTTTAATGAATAAATTCGTCATTTTTGCTTTTAATGGTAATCCCATGTGTTTTGTCCACGTACTCTTAAATGCTCTTGATATGGATAGCAAAGGAATGGATGTAAAGATTGTCATTGAGGGAGAAGCAGTAAAGTTAGTTAAAGAGATGGAAGAATCAGGCAACCCTATATATAAGAAGGCCAAAGAAAAGGGACTAATTGATTGTATTTGTAAAGCCTGCTCTGCAAAAATGGGTGTACTTGATTACAATAAGACAGTAGGAATTCCGCTTGGAGATGACATGAACGGGCACCCCTCCATGGCAGCTTATATGGACAAAGGGTATCAGATTATTACCTTATAAGAGAATTAGGACAATAATGGAATTGATGGAACGATTTCATAGCTTCTATGTAATTGTTAATATTCTTTATTGATTGCCTGATTGGCCTTGAGAGGATGTATACATATTACGGCATTTACTATTTAAGGGAGTAAATGCCTTTTTTATGTTTCCTTACCGTCTGAATTAATCCCTAAATTACCACTTGTTGCCGTAAAGCCCCTAGTTTCAACTATGGGGATATAGGGCAATTCCAGGATGCCGATTGTATTAAGTAGATATGTGCATTATAATATAAATATGGATATAAAATACAAATCTAACAACAACATTGTCTACTCATGCAAGTACCATGTGGTCTGGTGTCCTAA
>Ga0074193_1001999_pt1 | contig 20847 bp, 16 predicted proteins | sample EPASupsiteHSE605_FD_64523 | JGI IMG/M metagenome (GOLD analysis project Ga0074193, IMG submission 64523) | Bioremediated contaminated groundwater from EPA Superfund site, New Mexico - Sample HSE6-05 | ecosystem: Environmental > Aquatic > Deep subsurface > Groundwater > Contaminated ... | reverse complement strand
GATGACCAGCTTGACAACCGTTTTCGGAATGGTGCCTTTGTTGTTCTCCTTCGATATGGGGAGTGAGTTGCAGAAGCCGTTGGCTATCGCTATGATATCGGCGATGGTGGTGGGTACAGCGATCAGTTTGCTGGTTATTCCGATGGTTTATTGGTTGATATACAGAAAATAGGAAATTGTAAAAGCATAAGGGTATGAATAGATATAATTATAAAATAGGAGTGATTGCTGTGCTCTTGCTTTGTCCTTTCCTGGGTAGAGCGCAGATGGAGCTTACATTGGATAAGGCTATTGCGTTGGCTGCGGATAGTTCGCTGGAGGCTTTCAGAATGAAGAATCTGTTTCTTTCGGGTTATTGGGAGTATCGCACATACCAGGCTGGCCGACTGCCAAGTCTTACGCTTGATCTTACACCGGCACAGTATTACAGAGATATTACCCGTAGGTATGATTCGGAGAGTGACCTGGATGTATATCGTAAGCAGCAGTCTTATTATGCGGGTGGAAGTCTGGAGATGAAACAGAATTTCGACTTGTTTGGAGGTACTTTCTTTTTGGATTCCGACTTGGGGTATATCCGGAATTTTGGCGATAATACCTATAGTCAGTTTACTTCTGTGCCAGTGCGTTTGGGATACAGGCAGAGTTTACTGGGATATAATCCGTTTAAATGGTCACGCAAGATTGAGCCTCTTAAATATGAGAAGGTGAAGAAGGAATTTATTTATAATATGGAGGGGGTAAGTGAACTGGTGACCAACCATTTCTTTGTACTGGCCATGGCACAGGCGGAATATGATCTGGCAAAAGAGAATGTGGCTAGTACGGATACCTTGTATATTACCGGTAAGAGGCGCCATGAAATTGCTGCAATCAGTCAGGCGGACTTGCTTACATTACGTCTGGATGCAGTAAATGCGCGCAATACGTTGCAGAATGCCCAGATTGCTTTGCAACGGGCGATGTTCAGCCTGGCCTCTTTTCTGGGTTTTGAGAAGAATACGGAGATACGATTACGTTTGCCGGGTAAACCGATGCAGGTGAAAGTGTCGGTCGACGAGGCCTTGGTTCTGGCCCGGGAGAATAATCCTTCTTTTCTTTCGCTTCGTCAGCAGGTTCTGGAGGCGGAGCAGGTGTTGGACAAGACGAAAAAAGAAGCGATGTTCAATGCTTCGGTGAGTGCAAGTATCGGCTTTAACCAGGTTTCGGATAAGTTCAACCAGGTGTATCGCGACTTATTGCAACAGGATGTGGTGTCTGTTTCTGTTTCGATTCCTTTGGTGGACTGGGGTGTACGTAAAGGAAAGAAAAACATGGCACAGAATAACCTGAATGTTGTGAAGATCTCTTCCGAACAGGGCTCTCTTTCGTTGGAAGAGGATGTGATTATGACAGTGAGCGACTTTAACACGCAGCAGTCCATGATTGTTAGTGCCGAAGAGGCGCTGGATCTGGCGCAAATGGCTTATGCACAGACACGGCAGCGTTTTATGATCGGAAAGGCTGATATAAATAGTCTTACCTTGTCGCATAACCGCCAGCAGGAGGCGCAACGTAATTATATTTCGGCTTTGCAGAACTACTGGCTAAGCTATTACAAAATACGGAAGCTTACTTTGCACGACTTTGAGACGGGTGTTTCTTTATCGTCTGAGTTTGATTTTAAACATGGCTTGTAAGAATGAGTAAAGTATCGCCTAAAATATCTTCATTTACGTTGATCGTTGCTTTCTTGTGCGTGGCTATCGCGGGAATTGCTTTTATCCCGTTGTTGCCCGTCAAGCTGTCTCCATCACGTACATTGCCCAAGTTGGTGGTGTCTTTCCAGATGCCGGGTAATTCGGCCCGGGTAATTGAAATGGAAGTCACCAGTAAACTGGAGGCTATGTTGGCTCGAATAAAGGGTATTAAATCGATTTCATCTACCTCGGGTAACGGATGGGGAAGTATTCAACTTGATCTTGATAAGCATACGGATGTGGATGTGGCTCGTTTTGAGGCGTCTACCATCGTGCGGCAAAGTTGGTCTCAGTTGCCGGCCGGACTTAGTTATCCTGTATTGCAGGTAAGCCGACCGGATGATAAGGAGGCCCGGGCGTTTATGAGCTATACCTTGAATGCGGCGGCTACACCTGTTTTTATACAACGTTACGCCGAAGAGCAGATCAAGCCACGTTTGTCTTCTATCAAAGGGATTTACCGGATTGATGTAAAAGGGGCTACTCCCATGGAATGGCGTCTTACATATAACAATGATCAGCTTATTTCGCTGGGCATCACAGTAAATAAACTACAAGAGGCTATAAGGCAATACTATAACCAGGAGTTTCTGGGTACAGCCAATGTGCAGCTGTCAAAGGGAGAGAAGGAGTGGATACGACTGGCTTTGGTGTCTGAAGCTCCGGAAAACGGTTTTGATCCTTCAAAGATTAGTGTGACTACTTCGGGTGGAGAGGTGATCAGTCTGGCGAAACTGATAAGTGTTACCCGCCAGGAAGAGATGCCTCAGAGTTATTACCGTATCAATGGGCTGAATTCTATTTACTTATCGATAGTGGCGGACGAGTCTGCCAACCAGTTGCAGCTTGCCAAGCAGGTAAAGGATGAAATTGCTAGAATGGAAGCTATGTTGCCTGCAGGTTATGAGATACATACAAGCTACGATGCCACGGAGTATATTCAGACGGAACTGGATAAGATTTATGTTCGCAGTGGGTTGACGGTGCTTATTTTGCTATTGTTTGTATTGCTTATTATGCGTAACCTGCGCTATCTGCTGCTTATAGTAGTGAGTCTGACGGTCAACATCTTGATTGCTGTAATCTTATATTATCTTTTAGGTCTGGAAATGCAGCTTTATTCTCTGGCCGGGGTTACTATTTCTCTTAGTCTGGTTATTGATAATACAATCGTAATGGCCGATCATATCCGTACGCATCAGAACAGGCTTGCCTTTTTATCGGTATTGGCCGCTACGCTTACAACCATCGGTTCGCTGGCCATCATTTTTTTCCTGAACGAGGAGATCCGACTGAATCTGCAGGATTTTGCTGCTGTCATTATTGTGAACCTGTTTGTATCGCTGGCCATAGCATTGTTTTTTGTACCTGCATTGATGGATAAGATGGGCTTGAATAAGCGCAAAGTGAGACGAAATGCTCGTTTCGCTTTTATCCAAAAATGGAAATTAAAGGGAAGTTTATTGTTCAGAAAATATTACGGAGCACAGATACGCTTCATGTGTCGCTGGAGGGTTGTTGTTTGCTTGTTGTTGATTCTTACTTTTGGTCTGCCTGTGTTCTTATTACCCGAAAAGATTGAACCAAAAGATGATTTGCCGCTTAAAGGGTGGCAAAATAAGTACAATGAAGTTGTGACAAGCTCGTTTTATAAAGAATCGGTAAAACCCATAGTGGAAAAGGTGCTGGGTGGAACATTGAGGTTGTTTGTGGACAAGGTTTATGAAGGAAGTTATTTTACCCGCAGTGAAGAGACTGTATTAAGTGTTTCGGCTTCTATGCCCAACGGTACCACATTGGCTCAGATGAATAATCTGATGCAACGGATGGAAGCTTATCTGAGTACGTTTACCGAAATTAAACAATTTCAGACGAACGTTTATAGTGCCCGCCAGGCAGGAATCTCTATTTATTTTACAAAAGAGAGCGAACAAAGTGGCTTCCCTTATACCTTGAAGAGTAAAATAATAAGCAAAGCGCTTGAATTGGGTGGAGGCAGCTGGGGTGTTTGGGGATTGCAGGACCAGGGGTTTAGCAACGATGTAAGGGAAAACGCCGGTTCTTATAGAATTGAGATGTTGGGATATAATTACGATGAGTTGTATAATTATGCCGAAGCGTTGAAAGACACGTTGCTTACTTACCGCCGTATTAAGGAGGTATTGATAAATGCGCGTTTTTCGTGGTGGAAAGATGATTACAAAGAGTTTTATTTTAACCTCAACAAGGCGCGTATGGCAGAAGAGAATATAATGCCTATGCAACTTTTCCAGATAATGCGTCCTGTTTTTACAAAGGATGAATTTACTGGCAGTGTCTTAGTGGACGGAAGCAAAGAGAATCTGAAATTATCTTCCACTCAGTCGGCTTCATACGATGTATGGGCATTGCAGCATAATGCGTTGGAAGCATCCGACCGGAGTTACAAGATGTCTGATCTGGCGGCGGTCGAAAAAGGACAGATGCCGCAAGAGGTGGCTAAGGTGGATCAGCAATACCGGTTATGTCTTCAGTATGAATATATCGGGGCAAGCAATCAGGGAAATAAGATACAGGAAAGGGTGCTGAAAGCTTTTAATAAAACCTTACCCATGGGATACTCGGCCAAATCCGATAATCAGATGTGGACTTGGGGTGAAAAAGACAAAAAGCAATATTTGTTGTTGGCTCTTATTATTGTGATCATCTTTTTTACAACCAGCGTGTTGTTTAATTCACTCAGGTTACCGTTGGCTGTGATTTTTGTAATTCCTATTTCATACATCGGAGTGTTTCTTACCTTTTACTTGTTTAAGCTCAATTTCGATCAGGGAGGTTTTGCCTCTTTTGTCTTGCTTTGTGGTATAACGGTAAATGCCAGTATATACATCCTGAATGAATTTGATACTATTAGGAAGAGTTCTCCTGCAATGCCTCCGGTTAAAGCCTATCTGAGAGCTTGGAATCTAAAAATTATTCCAATCTTCCTGACGGTGGTTTCCACTATTTTAGGTTTTATTCCTTTTCTGGTAGGTACGGGAAAAGAGGGATTTTGGTTTCCGTTGGCTGCCGGAACTATTGGTGGACTGGTGATGTCTATTGCTGGAATCTTCTTTTATCTGCCGGTTTTTACCCTGAGTAGGAAGAAATTATAAGGGGCTTTAACAACGTATTGTTGGTTTCGTTTGTTATCCGTATATTTGAAGATTGACAAAACAAACAGAAATATGGAACCTATCACTCATCTGCAGGATAAAAAACGTTTTGAAATAACCGAAGACGGCTATACGGCCTATGTTGCTTACGAACTTTTTGAAGGTGGTATTGATATTACACATACATTGGTACCCAAGCCTTTGGAGGGAAGGGGGCTGGCCTCTGCTTTAGTGAAGCATGTGCTTGAATATGCCGGTGGGCAGACATTAAAAGTGCGTCCTACCTGCCCGTTTGTAAAGGTGTATGTGGAAAGACATCCCCAATACCGTTACCTGATTTTTGAATCCTAATTCTTAATTTAAAACAAGTCAGGGAATCTGAATTCCCGTTATTATATGGATAGTTGGAAAAAAAAGTTTGCCGTTATCTGGAGCGGCCAGTTGTTTTCCATTCTTAGCAGTGCCATTGTTCAGTTTGCCATTGTGTTATGGTTAAGCTTTGAAACAAAATCGGCGGAAGTATTATCTTTTGCCATGATTGCTGCTTTGTTACCTCAAACATTGATAGGCCCTTTCGTGGGGGTGTTTGTGGATCGATGGAGCCGGAAGCGTACCATGATATTAGCCGACACCTTTGTTGCTTTTTGTTCGGCTGTGCTGGCATTGCTCTTTTATATGGATTGTGTAGAGATATGGCATATCTATGTATTGCTGGCCTTTCGATCGGTCGGCAGTGCTTTTCATAATCCGGCCATGGAGGCCTCCGTTCCGTTGCTGGCTCCAGAATCGGAGTTGCTTCGTGTTTCTGGCATTAATCAAGTAATATATTCTATCTGCAACATTGCCGGTCCTGCTTTGGGGGCTGTGTTTATGACCTCGTTCGACATGACGTATGTTCTTATGTTTGATGTGGCCGGTGCATTGATTGCCTGCACCTCGTTGTTGTTTGTGATAATTCCTAATCCGGAAAAGAAAGCGGAAGACGAAGATCGTCACGTGTTGCGTGAAATGAAAGAGGGTTTCAATGTGGTATATAGACAACCGGGATTGAAATGGATGATGATGCTTTCTATTATTGTAACTTTCTTCTTGATGCCTGTGGCAACCTTGTTTCCATTGATGACGCTGAATCATTTTAACGGCAATGCTTTTGAAATGAGTCTGGTTGAGGTAATTTGGGGTGTAGGAATGCTTTTGGGTGGAGGTATTCTGAGTGTTTGGAAATTTAAAGGAAGGAAAACAATCTTGATTAATGCTTCGTATGTTGTTTTGGGGCTCACGTTCCTTTTTTCTGGAGTGTTACCCCATTCAGGGTTTATTTATTTTGTTATTCTTACTGCTATTGCCGGAGTTTCTGCTCCTTTTTTTCACGGACCGTTTACCTCGTTGTTGCAAATTTATATTCATTCTTCTTATCTTGGACGGGTGTTTTCTTTGTTAGGTAGTGCGAGTATGTTACCCTCCATGATAGGTTTGGCAGCAACTGGTTATATTGCAGATACTATTGGCGTTGCAAATTCGTTTATAATATCGGGTGCAGTTATCACGCTGGTAGGATTATATTCATTTTTTGTAAAACCGATCCGATTGCTTGAAGAAGATACCCGGAATTTGTAAGTTTCTTTAAATTATTAGTCAAATGAAAGAACGTATTGCAAAAGTGTTTAAACAAGTGGGCCTTGCTGTCCATTCCAATCCGGTGGAACTTATAATCTGCCTCTTTGGTTTTGTTATTTGCTGTCTGACTTACGAAAAGGTGATTACGGGGTGGGAGGGACTTCCATACTACCTGCCTGTATTTTTTCTTTTCTCCTACACATTGAACCAGCTTAGTTCCTACAAGTTTGTCAGCTGGATTTATGTTATGTCGGGATTTTTGGTTTTACCACTTGTATGGAGTAGCGAACCCCGCGAACCGTGGTTTTATCTAATATCTTTAGGATCGGCTTTTAGTATTTACTTTATCAGCAGCGGTCTGCGAGAGAATAGGCCTTTCGTTGAATGTGTATTGAGGTTTTTTCGTTCGTCTGCTTTTGCGGCATTGCTTTCATTGGTTAGTTGGATTCTTATTTATTCTGTCTATCTTTCTATCCAGTATATTTTTGAAATTTGGAAGGACAGCAACAACCGGATGGAATTTTATCTGCTGCACTTTGTCTACTTGTTGCTGTTTCCTTTGTTTTTCCTCTATTTTCATCAGGACAAGCGAGACTTATTTACGAACAACAAAGTGACAGATCTGTTGTTTAATTATGTGTTGTCGCCCGTATTGTTGGTGTATACAGCTATCCTTTATATCTATTTTGTGAAGATAGCTATCCTTTGGTCGTTGCCAAAGGGGGGAGTGGCTCTCATCGTAATTTTCTTTTCTATAGCTTTATTTGTATTGAAAGGATGTATTCCTTTCGTGCGTAAAAGCTATTATGCATGGTTTTATAACCGGGCAAGTTGGATTGTATTACCAGCCCTGGTTATGTTTTGGATAGGTACTGTATATCGTATATCCCAATATGGTTTTACCGAAGACAGGGTATATCTTGTAGTGACAGGGGTGGTTATCTCATTAACAACATTGTTGTTTTTTACTCAGAAATTGGGACGATACCTGTATGTGGTAACTTTAATAGTAGTTTTATTTAGCACCTTTACCTATATACCGGGAATAACTGCTAAAGATATTGAAGTATTTTCGCAGAAAGATCGTGTTCAGAATGAAATTCCTGAAATAAAATTACCGGATAATGTGTTGTTAAAATGGGATGAAACGCTTCCAACAGATAGTTTCCGTACGGTGGATATTGTAAATACCGTGCATCTGGATTATCCAAAAGACTACGAAATAGACTCAACCCGGGTAAATTTAAATTTCGATTTAGATTCCATTTCACTTTTTGATAAAGACAAGATGTTGTTGTTTAGTATGCCAACGCGGGATTTTCTTAATAAGCAACTGATGAAGTGCGGTCTTACTCATAACGACACCATTGACGTGAAGGACGGGAATGGTTTGCTTAAAGTTGAAATGGATTCGATGGTCTTGATTCTTGATAACATGGTGTTAAGCCGGGATTCTCTGTATCGGATTGAGAATATAGAAGGTGGCTTATTGTTGAAGAAATGAGGATGAGGTAGATATATAAATATACCCCGAAAGTTTTAGATATCTTTCGGAGTATATTTTTTTATTGAAGCTTGGTTGTTGATCGGAAATTTAAAAACGCCAACCAACATTTAATTGTATGACATTATTTTTTGAATTAACATCGTCTAAGAACTCAATATCGTTAAAAGAACTAAGTGCCTTGATTGTGTTCGTGAGTCCCAGATTGTAATTGGCCGATAATTGCAATCCTTGCTTAAACTGGTAGCCAAATCCAAATCCAATAGAGAAATCGAAAGGCTCAATCATGTCAAGATCTTCACTGTATGAAACACCTATGAGTGATGCTTCAACCTTTTCGGAAACCTTGAATCCGAATTGCGGACCGGCAAAAACATTGAATCCCTCTGCCAAATATGCCTTTGCATAAACGGGGATATTAATGTAGTCGTTTTTCATTTTTACTGTAACTCCGCTTTCACTAACCTTTGTTCCCTGCATGGAATAAAATAGGCCCGATTCAATGGAAAAACCTTCGGATAGCATATATTCTCCTGCCAATCCTATGTTAATTCCTGGTTTTAAGTCGCCACCTGCATTTGTCATATCCGCCAGATTAAGTCCTACTCTGGGAGCAAACAAAATGTTTTGTGCTGTTGCAGGCACAGATAGTAAAACCAATAAAACAAAGAGTAACTTTTTCATATGCTTTTTATTTAATAGTGTATACTTCGTCTTAACAATATGTCTTACTATCTAATAAAACACTCCGGTTAAAGGAATGGTTTTACAATGGAGGCTGTCCATCGTAAAACTATTTTTATTGAAGCAACTGCATTAACTTATCCAGTTTCGGAGCCATGATAATTTCAGTACGGCGGTTTTTGGAGCGACCATCAGCAGTTTCGTTGGTTGCAACCGGCATAAATTCACCACGACCAGATGGCTGAATCTGAAGCGAGCTTACACCGTAGTCTTTAGTCAGAATACGTACTACCGAGGTGGCGCGGATCACACTTAGATCCCAGTTGTCTTTAAACTGAACTGTATTGATGGGCTTGTTGTCGGTGTGCCCTTCAATAAATACATCAATGTCGTTTTGTTTATTCAGGACATCAGCCAACTTAGATAACGCCTCTTTACCCCGTTTATCGACCTTGGCACTTCCCGATTCAAACAACAGCTTGTCCGACATGGCTACATATACTTTGCCATTCTTTTGCGTTACACTCAGTTCGTCGCTGCTAAAACCAAGTAAAGCATCTTGTACACTTCCTAAGAGTGCTTTAACTTTGTTGTTTTGTGCATTTATCATATCCTGTAGTTCATTGATAGTCTTCTCCCGATCGCCCAGTTCACTCATTTTCTGCTGCAAAAGACTGTTTAACTTTTCCTGTTCGGATAGATTGGTATTCAGCATTGTCTGATAGTTGCGTACAGTTCTGCCTAATTCTGTTGTGTCTCGTAGCAGATCTGCAATACGAGCCGTCTGGCGATCCGCTTCATCCTTGCAATTTACCAATTCTTCTTTTAATGCGTCACCGCGTCCTATGGCTTCCAACCTTCCGTTTTCGGCAATCATATACTTCTTTTTTGTAACACATGAAGTGCAGACTAACAGCGCGCAAGCCGCCACACAAACGATATTCTTCATTGTAGATTCAATTTAGTTTATGCAAAAATAGTAATTTATTCGTTCCTAATTTTATAATTACGATATGAATAGCCGTAGATAGGATATTTTTGGTTACGTTTGCACACAGTTACAATTCGTATTCTATGGGAAAAGTACTTATTATTGATGATGAAAAACAGTTACTACGCTTGCTTTCGCGTATGATTGGGTTAGAAGGTTATACTGTATATGAAGCCGAATCGTGCAAAGCCGCTTTAAAGATATTGTCTTTGCATAGACCGGAAGTGGTTTTATGTGATGTCCGTTTGCCCGATGGTAGTGGAGTTGAATTTGTGAAAGATATCAAGAAGCTATATCCTTGTACCGAAGTTGTATTGCTCACCGCTCATGGAAATATAAGCGATGGTGTATTGGCTATAAAGAACGGTGCATTCGATTATATAACTAAAGGAGATGATAATCCTAAAATAATTCCTTTGATAGCGAAAGCAATGGAAAGTGCTGTCCGCTTTTATAATGAAAAAAACTGCCAGCTTACGGATGATAGTAAACATTATACATTTGACGGTATTGTAGGTAATTCTCCTGCGATTCTGGATGCTATTTCGTTGGCTAAAAAGGTGTCGCAGACGGATGTCCCCGTATTACTTACTGGCGAAACAGGTACTGGTAAAGAGGTGTTTGCGCAGTCAATCCACCAAAACAGTAAGCGAGGAAGACAGCCATTTGTGGCAATCAATTGTTCTGCTTTTAGTCGAGAGCTGCTTGAAAGTGAAATGTTTGGATTCAAGGCAGGCGCATTTACCGGTGCTGTTAAAGATAAACAGGGCCTTTTTGAGGCATCAGATCATGGCACAATCTTTCTGGACGAGATTGGCGAAATGCCAATAGATTTACAAGCAAAATTATTACGTGTTTTAGAGAGCGGAGAATTTATTAAAATTGGTGAATCGACCACCTCTAAGGTAAATGTTCGAATTATTGCTGCTACTAACCGGGATTTAAAAAAAGAGATTGCTGCAGGTAATTTCAGAGAAGACTTGTTTTACAGGCTTTCTGTATTTCAAATTCATTTGCCATCTTTAAGAGAACGAACAGAGGATATTGAATTGTATGTACACTCTTTTGTTACTTTTTTATCTGCTAAAATGGGAAAAGAGATTCCTTCTATCGCTCCCGGATTTATTAAAGTACTCAAAAAGCATCCTTGGAAGGGCAACGTACGTGAGCTTAGAAATATTATTGAAAGAAGCTTGATTCTAGCTGATGGAGAGCTTCTTACCGAAGAGGTGCTTCCTCCTGGAATGTTACATCCGGAAGATTTGGAGGCTTATTGTGGTTTCGATCTGAGCGGGGTCGAGAAAATGCATATAAAGAAAGTACTTCAATATACACACGGAAATAAAACGGAAACTTCCCGTTTGTTAGGTATTGGACTGACCACGCTTTACCGGAAAATAGAAGAATACGGATTGTAATTTTGAGTTTAGGCACGTCATTATAAGAAGCAACCCTTCCATTTTGGAAAGGTTGCTTCTTATATAATATAGCCTTATTCTATGTATTGATCTGTTTGTTAGTAATTTAAATATACTTCTGATTTTTTGGCACGCATTTGGATTGTATTTACGTGAAATAAAAACAGAGTGTATATAATTAAAGACTGAATGATGTATGTATAGTGTATTATTGATTTTATGTATGGGAATTGCAGGGTATATAATATATGTCTTGATTAATCCTGAAAAGTTTTAGGATAAACAAATTAAAAAGACATGAATAGAGAATTGATGACCGGATTAATCCCCCTTTTTGCCGTTATTATTGCAAGCTAAGCAATGTTAACTAAATGTTGTAAAACAATTCATGGAACGATTTGTTCTGGGGCAGACCTTCGGCGGTGGATTACAAGGCTGAAGGATCCGGTGGTAGTAATTAAGGTGTCGATAATTCAGAATATCTTGAAATTGTGAAGAAGCGTATTGATTATTTTTTGATGGCACATCCATATCTTAAAAGAGAAGAGCTCCCAGCCGAACTTGTTGCTGCCTGTGGAAGCGGTCTGGATCTGCATATTCCCGTAAAAGCGGCCTATTTACAGAAAGAGAGGGTTGCTAAAGCAAGGCATATGTCGGCTGGTTCTGCTGGTGCGTTGGTGGATGAACTTGATGTAGATCCAACCGGAGGACAATCCATAGTAAATGTACTTAAATTAAATGTGAATTTGATTAAAATAACGGAATAACATCCTTATATTCGTATTTGGATGTATATTCAAAATATTCTGACGAATGGATAGAGAGCAAAATATTGAACGGTTTGTAAATCTTCTGAAAAGATCCCGTCGGGGAAATCTTAAGATTTATATCGGGATGATTGCGGGAGTAGGTAAATCATACAGAATGCTACAAGATGCACATGAATTGATTCGTAATGGAATTGATGTGCAGATTGGCTTTATAGAAACGCATGAGCGCCCGGAGACAGAAGCCTTGATAGAGGGACTCACAGTAATTCCGAGGAAGAAGCTCTTTTATAAGGGCAAAGAGTTGGAAGAGATGGATTTACAGTCTATTTTAGCCATTCATCCTGAAGTTGTTATAGTAGATGAATTGGCACATACAAATGTTGAGGGTAGTATCCATTCCAAACGTTGGCAAGACGTTCTCGATATATTGGATACAGGTATTAGTGTAATAACAGCAGTTAATATTCAACATTTGGAAGGTATCAGCGAGATTGTAAGCGATATTGCCGGATTTGAAATAAAAGAACGTGTGCCTGACAGTCTTTTGGCTGATGCCGATGAGGTTGTAAATATTGATCTTACTGCAGATGAACTCCTTACCAGGCTTAAGAGTGGGAAAATATACAAGCAAGATAAGATACATCATGCACTGGCTAACTTTTTTAAACCGGAAACGATTCTGCAACTTAGAGAGCTTGCTCTTAAGGAAGTGGCGCTTCGGGTGGAAAAGAAAGTTATCAGTACGGTTCCGGTAAACAGCGGAATCAGACACGAGAAATTTCTAGCCTGCATAAGTAGTCATGAGAAAACCCCACGTAAAGTTATCCATAAAGTTGCTAGATTAGCTACTCGTTTTAATGCCTCTTTTGTTGTATTGTATGTACAGACACCGAAAGAGCATCCGGATAAGATCCCATTAGCAAATCAACGCTATCTATCCAACCATTTTAAGCTCGCAACGGAATTAGGAGGAGAGGTAATTCAAATCAAATCGGCTCATGTAAGCAAAGGAATAATAAAAGCTTGTGAAGAAAATCAGATTACTACGGTTTGCATTGGAAAACCGGAATTAGGTTTTATTTCTTTGCTATATTCACTGTTTATATACAGATGGTTTGTAAATAGGCTTTATAAATTCAACATTGATTTAATTATTTTGACATGAATATTAAAAATAAGCTGTTTTTAGGTATAGGTCTTCTTGTGGCAATGATTGTAATGCTGGTAGTACTTTCTGTTGTAAATCTTCAGGTGCTTACCGCTACGGAACCAGATAGCCCGGCAGCAGTACCGGCACTACACCGGGCATTGGCTTGGATTTCTATTTTTGGTGCCGCTTGTATATGTATTGGTGTAGCAATGTTGGCGGTACTACCAGGTTCAATCAATAAGCCTATAAAGACTTTAGTTAATGGAATTATGGAAATAGCAGATCATAATTACGATAAAAGACTTGACTTAGGAAAGTACGAAGAATTTGCAGAGGTCTCCGATTCATTTAACAGAATGGCCGAGCGATTGGCTGAATATCAGAAAAGTGCTTTAACTGATATTATACAGGAAAAGAAGTACAGCGAAGCAATTGTAAATAGTATAAAAGAGCCGATACTTGGCCTGGATAAAGAGCGAAGGGTTTTATTTGTGAACGACGGGGCGCTTGCTGTTTTAAATCTGAAGAGAGAACAGATTATTGGCCAGTCTGCTTACGACCTGGCATTGAAAAATGATTTACTTCGTCGGTTGATTCGTGAACTTGGGCAGGAAGAAGGAAATAAGGACCCACTAAAGATCTATGCAGATAACAAGGAAAGCTTCTTTCAGGTCAAGTATATACCTATTTATATGGTGCCTACTGGCGAAAATGAACAACATTATATTGGGGATGTGATTTCTTTGCAAAATATAACAGAGTTTAAAGAACTTGATTCAGCTAAAACTACTTTTATCTCTACTATAAGTCATGAGCTAAAAACACCCATATCTTCCATTATGATGAGTCTTAAGCTGCTTGAAGATTCGAGGATCGGATCTATGAACGACGAACAGCAAATGTTATCCAAAAGTATAAAGGAAAGTACAGATCGTTTGTTGGAAATTACTGGAGAACTACTTAAGATGACGCAAGTTGAAACAGGAAAATTGCAATTAAACCCTAAAATAACTAAACCTATCGAGCTGATAGATTATGCTGTAAAGGCAAACAGAGTTCAAGCTGAGAGATTTAATTGTCATATTGAGGTAGAATATCCCGAAAAGATTTCGAAGTTATTTGTGGACAGTGAAAAGATTGCCTGGGTGATAACAAATCTGCTTTCAAATGCGATTCATTATACAAAGGAAAATGGTCGGATTATAATCGGTGCCCGACAGAAAGATAAAGTTGTAGAATTGTTTGTGCAGGATTTTGGAAAAGGAATTGATCCAAGATATCATCAAAGTATTTTTGACAGATATTTCCGGGTACCGGGAACCAAGGTTCAAGGTAGTGGTCTGGGATTAGCAATAAGTAAGGACTTTGTCGAAGCTCACGGTGGTACCATAAAAGTAGATAGTGAGCTGGGTAAGGGAAGTCTTTTTACAATACAGTTTCAGGTTTAGCTTTATGTTGTTGCGTTTTAATTTATAGCTTTAAATGGTAAACTCAGCATCATATGCTTGAAAATAAAAAGGGTATTGTTTATGTTCAAAACAATACCCTTCCTTTTTAGTACGTAACTCTATTTTTTATCTTTCAGCAAATCGCGGATTTCAGTCAGCAAGACAATGTCTGCAGGAGGAGCGGCTGGGGCGGCTGGAGCAGCCTCTTCTTTTCTTTTTAATTTATTCATCGCTTTAATCATCATAAATATAGCAAATGCTATAATCAGAAAGTCTACTGTAACCTGAATGAAGTTACCGTAATTAATCGTAGAAGCCGGCGTAACAACCTGACCGGCAGAATCAAGCACGGCATCTTTCAATGTAATTTTGAGGTCAGCGAAGCTGGCTCCACCAAAGAAGAATCCGATTACAGGCATAAGGATGTCCGAAACAATAGATGTAACAATCTTACCAAATGCAGCACCAATAATGATACCGACTGCCATGTCAACAACATTGCCGCGCATGGCAAAGGCTTTGAATTCCTGAATTAATTTCATTTGTGCATTGTTTTGAATGAATACTAAGTGATTGATATCAAAAAAGCCTCCGGATGTACAATCCAGAGGCTTTAAATTTTCCTTTTATTACTGATTTGTACTACGCAAATCTAATAAAAAAATTGTGAAATATTACAAAATCCATTCTTTAATGTCTTCTTCAGGAGTCCGGATGCTGCTGATACCAAAGTTTTCTACCAATACATTGGCTACGTTTGGAGAAAGGAATGCAGGCAAAGTTGGTCCCAGGTGGATATTTTTAACACCAAGGCTTAGCAGAGCCAATAAAACAATAACTGCTTTTTGTTCGTACCATGCGATGTTATATACAATAGGCAACTCATTGATGTCTTGCAGTTCGAATACCTCTTTAAGTTTCAAGGCGATCAGGGCTAAAGAATAGCTGTCGTTACATTGTCCGGCATCAAGTACACGGGGAATTCCATTGATATCTCCCAAAGGAAGTTTGTTGTAACGGTATTTAGCGCAACCGGCAGTAAGGATTACATTATCCTTTGGCAACTGAGTGGCAAAGTCTGAATAATAATCGCGGGTTTTCATTCTACCGTCGCAACCAGCCATTACTACAAACTTCTTGATAGCACCCGATTTTACGGCATCTACAACCTGACCAGCCAATTGCATAACCTGGTTATGGGCGAATCCACCGATAATTTCACCATGTTCTATTTCTGTAGGTGCAGCACACTTTTTGGCCACCTCTATAATTTCACTGAAGTCTTTTACTCCACCTTCTTTGCGAGCCGGTACATGCTTAAATCCAGGGTAGCCAGCAGCGTTGGTTGTGTAAACTTTATCTTTGTATGAAGCACCAGACAATGGAGGAACAATACAGTTTGTAGTGAATAGGATAGGACCGTTGAAAGATTCGAACTCTTCACGTTGTTTCCACCATGCATTACCATAGTTACCTACAAAATGTTTGTATTTTTTGAAAGCAGGATAGTAGTTGGCAGGAAGCATTTCACTGTGAGTATACACATCCACTCCTGTACCTTCGGTTTGGGCCAACAATTCTTCCATATCCTTCAGGTCGTGACCGCTGATCAGGATACCAGGGTTCTTACCTACACCAATATTAACTTTGGTAACTTCAGGGTTTCCATAGCTGGTTGTATTGGCTTTATCAAGCAGTGCCATGGTTTTCACACCATAACTTCCGGTTTCCAGCACAAGAGCAGTCAGCTCATCGGCACTGATATCAGTACGTGTAGTGGCTGCCAATGCATGTTGGATAAATGCGTAAATATCTTCCTCTTCAAATCCAAGCTTGGATGCATGTTCGGCATAAGCAGCCATTCCCTTAAGTCCGTAAATAACAAGCTCTTTTAAAGATCTTACGTCTTCATTACTTTCACGTAGTACACCTACAGAGGCAGATTTACTTTCGTATTCGCTTTCGTTTCCGTTCCAGCTTAACTCTTCCAGTTTAGGAAGGGCAATGCCGGCAGCAACAGCTTTTCCAATTAGATCGTTACGTAGTTTCAATCCTTCGGTAACTCTTTCAGAAATACTATTTACGTCGAAGTTTGCATTGGTGATCGTAGAGAAAAGGCCCTCTGTGATAAAATGGTTGGCTGCGGTTGCCGGTGTTCCGTTTGCACGCAGTTTTTCGGCTACTACGGCAATACCTTTCATGACAAACATCAACAGGTCCATACGGTTGGCAGTAACATCGTCTTTACCACAAACACCTTTAATTGTACAACCTATTCCTTTGGATGCTTCCTGACATTGATAACAAAACATTTTGTCCATATTGCTTAAATTTTAGTCCCCTTTCGGGAGTTTAATATTTTTATTGATAAATTACGGTTATTGACTAATCAAATCCATTCTTCGCGCAGAACTTGTCCTTGAACACTTACCTGAATCAACTTAACGGGGACTTTCCGGATGGCTGAGGCGGTAGCCTCTTTGGCAATTTGGAGTAATCCGCTGCAGCAGGGAACTTCCATAATCATAACCGTGAGAGTGTTCAGATAATTGTCGTCAATCATACTAATTAACTTGTTTATGTAGATTTCGCGACCTTGATCCAGCTTCGGACAAGCAATAGCCAGCTTTTTACCTTTCAGATACTTGCTGTGGAAATCACCTACTGAAAAAGCCGTGCAATCGGCAGCCAGCAGCAAGTCTGATCCTCTTAAATAGGGGGCCGAAGGAGATAACAGATGAAGTTGAACCGGCCATTGTTGTAGCTCAGAAGAGCCGGATACCATTGATGTTCCTGACGGTTTCTCAAAACTACGGGCCATACTTCCCGGACAACCCTGATGTATAGGTGCGAAGTGTACTTCAGGGGCTTTCTTCTTTCCGGAAACATGAGCTTCTACAGCTGCTTCATCGAAAGCTTCAGCCTCTCTTTCTTCTAAAGTTAAGGCTCCGGTTGGGCAGTCTCCGATACAAGCACCCAGTCCGTCGCAGAATACTTCGTTTACCAATTTTGCTTTTCCGTCGATAATCTGCAGAGCTCCTTCATGGCAACCCGTTACACATTCGCCGCAACCGTTACATAATTCTTCGTCTATTTTAATAATTGTCCGTTTCATCTCTTGTTTCATTTTGTACGGCAAAGGTAAGGTGCACACTTTCCCCGAAAAGTACCATATGTTACAATTAGAAAAAAAGTTTTATATTTATGCCCAGAACTATTCAACGATCAGTAATCGATGTTTCATTAATATATCCAGTTCCCGAAGTTTGTTTAATCATAAGTTATATAACATGTTTGATATAATATGTAAATCACCCTTGTTTAGAGGTGTTTCTTCACAAATTATCTCTTCCGAGCTCGAATCCATTCCTTATCGGATCGAATCTTATAAGGCGAAGGACCTGGTGGCTATGCAAGGAAATGCATGTAATCATTTGATGATCGTAATTAAAGGGCTTTTGCAAGGACAAATGGTAAATGATGCAGGGAAACTGGTGGTTATTGAGGAATTGGCTCCTCCCCAGCTTTTGGCTCCTGCATTTTTGTTTGCACCTAAAAGCGATTTACCGGTAAATATCATAGCGGTTGAGGACTCTGATGTGCTATTTATCTCACGGAATGATTTTACAACCTGGATGCAGAAAGATGCACAAGTACTACAAAACTTCTTGATGCTTATCTCCGGAAGAAGCCGTTTCCTGAGTGATAAGATAATGTTCCTATCGCTGAAAAATATAAAGAATAAGGTGGCCGAGTACCTGTTAGGAAAGCTTACTGACGATAAAAGTAGTATAATTCAACTAACCGAAACGCAACAGGATATAGCCGACTTCTTTGGTGTAACACGTCCTTCTTTGGCCCGTGCTTTAGCCGAAATGGAGCAGGAAGGTATTATTTCTATCGACCGAAAGACCGTCGTAATCCATAAACGGTCGGTCTTACAACAACTTTCGCAGTAAAGTAGAGTGTGATTATTCCCATAAGAGAAAATAAAGGAGTCTTAAGAGAAAAATTGCAGGTACTTTTTTTTAAAAAGTATATACTTTTTGATCAAAATGTACTGACTTTTAAAGTAAAAAGTCCTTAAGATTTTCCGTCAGTCATTGCTATTGGGTCTTATATTTGAGCCGGGATAATTCTCAAAGGAACAATTTTTTTAAGATATCTATGTTTTTTCAATAGTTCAGTTTATAACTCAACTTAATTATAGCTTTATAATCTTCTATTGTTAGAGGTTTACTTATATTATACTGTAAATCAGGCTTCAAAAATCCGTTTTGGGTTGTTAAAGCTGGTTCTGTCCAAAAGTATGAGGTAGCGAAATAGTATTTAATTCCAGAATTTGGGAGTGTATCTGTACATGCATTCCCAGAGTATGGAAAACGTTGACCCGATTCTTCTCCAACCAACAGCCCCGTTTTATTCCATTTAACTTCTTCACAGAAGTCATGTCCGGCAGAATATGTATTATTCCCCATAATTATAAATACTTTTCCATCAAATCCCTTTTTATTAACTTTAAATTTTCGTATTCTTTTTAGATTACCCTTTTCTTGAAGTTTTTTTACTTTTTTTTCAATACGAAGATTTAATTTTTTAAGTTCTTTTACTTTATTTATAGGGAGATCTTCAATTGTCTTACAACCAGCTTCCATAAGACAATACTGTTCGTTGCGTTTTTGCCCTCCAGTTAATGTGACTAGCTCGTATTGCGTATACTTGTATGGCTTAGTTTTTAACGATCTGAAAAAGTATTTGTGTGCATTATCACTCCCACCAACATTCTGTGAAACATCAATAAAAAGATATTTTATATTTTTTTCTTTCAACTGTTCGAAAAAAATCTTTGTAAAATTATCCATAGCTTTTTCAAGGATTTTATTCCCCCAAATATCACTCGTGTTATAAAAAAGTAATGCAATAGAATCATTTTGATGGTATTCGTACAGAAGAGCTCCATCATAATTTTTACTTAACTTACTTTGTCGACTTTGTTCTTTTTTGTTTTCAGATTTAATTATTGTATCACATATTGACCTGTTTGTTTCACTATACTCAATATTACAAACAAACGGAAGAGAGATGTGAAATACTCTATATAGCAAAGGGGTTAAGAAAGAATTCATAGTTTTTTCTCTAAAAGAAGGATGATACTCCCAGCTAATTAGATTTTCTAGTTCTTGTATAATTGTTGAAGAAGGAATCCCATTAATGCTTTTTATTATAAAGTTGTTAAGAGCGATTTTGTTATCTACAAATCTTACAATAGGGAACATGTTGTTTTTTTCATTTGCTGAAAGGTCATAAAGAGGGGAATAAACTCCCGTATGACCATCCATATACTTTGAAGTTTTAGCTAAAAGAAAATTAAAATCAAACAAATCCATTTCGTGTGAACAATTTTTGTACAACTGAAGTTTTATACTGTCAATTTGTGCCTCACTATATTTAGCATATGGATATGGGTGCATTGTTTTTATTGCATCAAAATAATACTCAATATCTTCGTGCATTTCATTAACTGATAATTTTTTCTGAGCGTATGCAGCCTGGCTAATAATATTAAAAGTAGCACAGATTAGAATAATACAACTTCTTTTCATAATTTAGGAATTAGACTTAACAGTATAAATACAAGATCAATATTTGTTGTTTGGTATGAGTAAAAGTATTCTATATTAATATTTGATTATATAAAACATGGTTAAATCACCTTGGTTTCATGTTTTGCTTTTTTTGTTCAACTAAGTAAAACCTGCATATTATATGAATTTACAAGAATTTTATATTGTTATATATGCAATGTTCGTAAAAAATACTGATACTAACAAGTTTTGTTGATTGTTTGGTCAAACATTGATTGTTTATCAAAAGAGATTTTTTTGCGCATAGATAGTTCACTTAAATTTTATATTAATATATAATGTACGCGAAGGAAAAAGGTTTCGCAAGGGGGGTTAAGGGGTGTGAAAAAAAGATTAGGAGTTAAGGTTCGGGGTATCAGGGATTAAGGGCGATTGGGTAAAAATAGTTTAAAAAATAGTTTGCAAAAGGTTTGGAGTGTATGTTGTAAAGCACTACTTTTGTCCCCGCATTCAAGAGAGAACGGCACAACAAATAACAAAATGACAAAAACTTCCGAAAACATTTGGAAGATAAGAAATAAAGTTATTATCTTTGTACCCGCTTTCGATTTGAAAGTACAAACAAGAGTTCTTTGAAAGATTTACATATCAACAAAAAGTAGTACAAGAATGAGAAGATCAGCGATGATTTTCTTGGACGTAAAGAATCAAAATTAATACCGTCAATTGTAAACTAATAAAGAAAGAGGGAATTCTGAGCAAAAGATATTAAGACAAACAAATTATACAACGAAGAGTTTGATCCTG
>Ga0074193_1001997_pt1 | contig 20907 bp, 18 predicted proteins | sample EPASupsiteHSE605_FD_64523 | JGI IMG/M metagenome (GOLD analysis project Ga0074193, IMG submission 64523) | Bioremediated contaminated groundwater from EPA Superfund site, New Mexico - Sample HSE6-05 | ecosystem: Environmental > Aquatic > Deep subsurface > Groundwater > Contaminated ... | reverse complement strand
CCTATGCCAGTGCAAGCATCGACTTCACCGACAAGAGCGCATCTGATCTCAAAGGTACTGGTTTCGTAATCGGAGGCAAAAAGATTGATTTATATGACAGTACCGATGGCGCTTATAAAGGTGATGCTGACTTCGCTGTAGACCTGAAAGGTGCAGTGTCCGGTGAGCAAGTTGTCGATAAAGTAGTGTCTGCCCTTTATAATACTACTGGTAACAATGTAGTTAAGTTTGGAGCTACTGTGGTTGCTGGTCAAAGCTATCTTCCGGATGTAAACGTAACCAAAGATAGCGAAGACGCCAACAAACTTTTAATTACTGCTAAATCCGTAGGTACCGCCGGCAATGGTATTAAATTGAGTGATAACTCAGCCAACGATGTTTCTAATGTCCTCGGTAGCGATAAGCTGACTGGTGAAAGCGTCGTATCTGCTAAAGGCCTGAAAGATGGTCAGCAGACTGTGACTATAAGCTATGCAGCTGCTACAGCTACTGAAGTTAGTGTCTTAGGTGCCGCAACGGTTGGAAACTTTACTGTAATAACAAATTCCATCAGTGCATTTGATTCTGGGACCTATAAAATTACCAATGCTGACAGTTTACTAGAAAACCATGTTCAACTTCAAAAACAAAATTCTGATGGCTCCTATTCAACAGTTGCGGGTTATGAGGATATCACTTTAACCAATGGTGACAATAAAATTGGTGATATCACGATTAATCAGACTGCTACCCAGTTTACTGCAAGTGCCGCCGACACAGATGATTATACATTCACCATTGATAAGCAGCACTATGAAGCTCAGTTGACTGAGAAGGACGGCACAGCCGGTGCTACTGTCAGAGTAACTTCGGGTGAGCAGAACGTATTGCTTAAAGCTCAAGACGGTACTGGCGAAGCGACGATTAATATTGGTGACGTTTCAAGCGATTTGTCGATTGGCGCCAATACAACCTTCAATTTCAACACTAGTGCTGCTAAGGCATCCGAGGTTACTGGGGGCACATTCAGCGCTAAACTCCAAATTGGTGCGAACACTGGTGAATCGATGACTGTGGAAATTGGTGATATGCGTTCACAAGCGCTAGGAATTTCGGGCACTTCAGCAGGTGCCACAATTACATCATCTGAGGGAGCAAAAGCATCGTTGGTAATGGTCAAGTCAGCATCCAATGGGTCCGACAACAATAATGTTGAGTTTACTCTTGACATTTCTACCGCTGATAAAGCGACTGCAGCGATCAGTGTTATTGACGATGCTACCGCTAAAGTATCTGCTCAACGTTCCAATTTGGGTGCTGTACAAAACCGTCTGGAGCACACCATCAACAACTTGGGTACTGCTTCTCAGAACATCACGACTGCTGAAGCCAACATTCGCGATGTGGATATGGCTAAAGAAATGACCAACTTCACGAAAAACAACATCCTCCAACAGGCTTCCCAAGCAATGCTGTCACAAGCTAACCAACAGGCTCAAGGAGTTTTGCAGTTACTGAGATAATTGGCTTTACAATTCAAAAAAGGGCTGGGGTGATACCCAACCCTTTTTTAATGACCATCATGATTTGTACAGGGGAGAATAATAATGGACAAACAGCAAGTGAGATTCAAGCTATCTAAAGCTAAGAATGGTATGAAAACAGTTTCGGCTCAGATAGACGACCACCAGGAATTTTTTTTACATAGCACCGTTAATCCGGAGAGGGAAGCAAAGGATTGGTTGGCACGAGTTGAATTGACACCACACACTGCCTATTTTGTGCTTGGTTTTGGTTTGGGCTATCATGTGCAAGCATTGTTGGAGCGGTTGCCAGAGGGATCGCATGTCTATGTGCTGGAGTATTCCAAGGAAATTAATCTATTTAATGTTGCTGCTAAACTTTTTGCAAAAAGCCGATGGATGTACGATCCCAGAATCACATATTTTGCAACAGCAGAGTTTAGAGAATTGGCTGTCAGCCTGGCTGTGGATATGGGTAAGCGCTGTATTAATAAAGTAACGCTCTGCCATTATTATCCGGCTAAGGAAATATTTCCGGAATTCTTTCGACAGCTTGAACGCGAACTGGTACCGAGAGTAGAAGAATCATTTTGTCTCAATTTTAATAATAGTATTACTCTGGGAAATAGCAGGATCCAAAATGCTTGGTATAATATCCCGTATATTTGTCACAGCCCAGGCATTAAAGCCTTTGCTAATCGCTTTGCTGGGAAGCCAGTAATAATTGTGGCGGCGGGACCTTCACTTAATAAAAATATCGAAGTGCTTAAGAGGTGTACAGATAGGGCAGTTATAATTGCGGCTGGATCGGCAATGGGAGCGCTGTACATCAATGGTATTACACCTAGCTTTTTAGCTGTTAGTGATGCGATTTCAGGCATGTACGACGTAGACCTTGCAGGGGTCGTTGATCCGAACACGATTCTATTGGGCCTTTACGATGTTCAACATAAGGTAGTGTCCGAGTATCCTGGTAAAAAACTGTTTGCGATTGACCAGACTACAATAACTTTGGATAGTGTCAAGCACTTGTTGCCAGAAACTGATGTCTTACGCCAAAGCATCAGTGTGGCAACTATGGCGTTTAGCTTTGCCCTATATTGCGGCGCTAACCCGATTATTTTTACCGGTCAAGATTTGTCACTTTCGACAGATCCTAATGTTGCACATCATGCGATAGGTGTTAAGGCCAGCGATTTTTCGAAGGATGACTGGCAAAAAACCTATGTTCCTGGTTATGATGGAGGGGAGGTACCGACATTACGTCAATTTCGGGAGGTTATTCAGTATTTTGAAGCCGCTATCAAGCAATATCCTAAAACCACATTTATTAATGCCACAGAAGGAGGCGCCAAGATTGGCGGAACTGTACAACTTAAATTGTCGGAAGTATATGACCGGTATTTAAACCAAAAGATTTGGATTGACAAAATTATTGAGGAGACCTATCACGAATTTGCTCCTCAGAATTTTACTGAATTACTAAGCATACTCTTGGAAATTAGAGAAGAAGTTGTCCGGACACGAAGGCTGATTGATGAATTTAATACTGTGATTGCTAAAGAGATTGAAGAAACTTCAGAATGGAACGCCTTAATAGATGACAGAATTGAAGCGCAGTTTGTAAGTTTTTTTGACAAACTATCCAATACCAATATTTATCAATATGTTAAATCTGGTATCGCGCCGTTTCGGGAATTAGTCGAGTATCGCATTCGAGAAGGGATGACTTTCCAATATAGGATTGACGCATATTCCCAATTGGAAAATGATTGGTTAGTTGTACTCGAATGTCTGGATACTGCTGTTCAAGAAGGTATAGTGCGTATGAAAAAAATGAATCCTGAAAATAATAGTGCAGAAGGGTAGGCCAGAGAAATGAATGACCTTAATAGTGCTATTGCCAAAGTAATTCCTGATATTGAGCAGTATTATGATTTTTCGTTTCGTCTGTGGCCAGAAAAATGCATTTCAATAGTATTTGTATTAATTGAACATCTTGAAGAATTGTATCCAGTTCTTAATGAAAAACAGACTACTAAGCTCAATGGGATTTTAAAGAAGGTCATAGAGACAATGGAAGTCAAAGATTATGTGCGTTTGCGGGATTATCTTCATTATGACCTTCGTGAGTTATTGCTCAGTTTTCAAAGTGGTCAACATAAGAGTAATTCTAGACATTAATTTTAGGATTCTAGTAATGATTTACCAGAACATGCTAAAAGCGATTGAACAAATAGATTTACTAATAATGCCGAGGGCAAAGATGCTCTGGTCTAGTGACACTATTGCTGTGATTGCCAATGATTTGTCAGAAGTAATGTGGTCATGGGCATTACAAAAGACGTATATAGTGGGAGGCATTTATGAGTTGTTATCTTTGTGGAGAAAATAGTTTTACTAAGCGGCCGGGTATTGTAAGAGACAATAAAAATTTAGATGTATTAGAGTGCTCGTCTTGTGGTTTAGTCTTCTTATCGTCATTCTCACATATTAACGATGCCTATTATGAAGATTCAGGTATGCATGAAGTTGGAGTCGATATTGAAGTTTGGAGAAACCAGACTGCTCAAGACGACGAACGACGCTTTTTATTCTTACAAAGAATGCTTGAAAATCGCAGCGTCCTAGATTTTGGTTGTGGTAATGGGGGCTTTTTGAAGCGGGCCCGAAGTATAGCGAGAAATGCTATGGGGGTTGAGTTAGAAAAAAGGCTACAACCTTACTTCCTACGAGAAGGGTTAAAAGTTTTTCAAAAACATGAAGAAATAACAGATAGTTTTGATGTTATTTCTTTATTTCATGTACTGGAACATATTCCTGATCCTATAGAACTTTTAAAGGCGTTGAGCGAAAAACTTTCGGCAGATGGACAAATCGTGATTGAGGTTCCGAATGCTAACGATGCGTTGCTATGTTTATATCAGTCAAAGGCTTTCTCACATTTTACCTATTGGGGATGTCATTTGTTTTTGTTCACAAATTCCACAATTGGCCAATTGGTCCGAAAAGCGGGTCTGAAGGTCAATTATATTAAACAAGTTCAAAGGTATCCACTGTCAAATCATTTATACTGGCTGGCTAAAGAAAAGCCAGGCGGGCATCGTGAGTGGGCTTTTTTGGATTCAATGGAACTTAATGGTGCCTATGAAAATTCATTAGCTTCGATTGGAGCATGTGATACTATATTGGCCAGTATCTCAAAATAGTTAGTGAAAATTCATCATGGGTCTTGAAAAATGGGGGTGTGATTGTGGCTAACAAAATAATTGAAATTGGTGGCTATTTAGTGGGCGATAATCAACCAATTTTTATGATTGCAGAGATTGGCTTAAACCACAATGGAAGTATTCAAATTGCTAAAAAATTGATTGACGGAGCATCGGCTTGTAATTGGCATTGTGTAAAATTCCAAAAAAGGACACCTGAACTGGCGGTACCCGAGCATCAGAAAAATGTTATGAGAGATACTCCCTGGGGTAGAATTCCGTATTTGGAGTATCGATACAAGGTTGAGTTCGGCCAAACAGAATATAATATTATTGATAAATACTGCCAAGATAAGCCGATTATCTGGTCGGCCTCTGTATGGGACATGCCAAGTTTAGATTTTATTGTGGCATTTAAGGTCCCACTAATTAAAGTGCCATCAGCAAAACTGACGGATATTGAACTGCTGACCGCAGTGGCTAAGACAGGTATTCCAGCAATTGTATCAACAGGAATGAGCACGTTGGAAGAAATAGATGAAGCGGTCAATTGCTTGGAGAAGTACTCCGCTGGGAATTATGCACTAATGCATACAAATTCAACCTATCCTACGCCTCCTAAAGATATTAATCTCAGTGTGATTAAATTATTAAAAGAACGATATCAATGTGTTGTAGGTTACAGTGGCCACGAGTATGACCTGGAACCATCTGTTGTTGCAGTTGTCTTAGGTGCTAACCTAATTGAACGGCATATCACCTTGGATCATAATATGTGGGGGTCTGATCAATTTGCGAGTTTAGAGATCCATGCCGCTGATATGTTACATAAACGGATAAAAAGCATTGAGGAAATATTAGGTGACGGAGTCAAGAAGGTTACCGATAAAGAAATGGAAGTTAGAAAGAAATTGAGAGGCTAAATGTTTGAAAAAATGTGATTTGCCTCATTGTATTGCTTGGAATAGTTCTTGAAAGGACGACATTATGAGAATACTAGCTATCTATCCTAATGAACAGGGCTATGGAAGGCTGCCACTTGGGTTGGCAATCCTCATTACGATTTTATTAGAAAATGGACATGAAGTGGAGTTATTTGATACTACTTTCGTTATGCAAAGTGATAATATTGACAATGTGGTGCGCGAAAAAGCCAAGTTGGTAATTCCTATTGAAAAAAGTAATTTGTATGAGGCGAAGTCTTGCTCGGAAATTGATGAGATGTTTAATAAAAGAATATTCTCATTCCGCCCTGAGTTAGTTATCGCCAGTATTCTCGAAGAAAATTATCAATATGCTAATAGATTGTTGAGTTTAGTAAAAGACTTCGATAAGAACATTCCTGTTTGTGTGGGAGGAAGTACTCCGTCCATCGCTCCGCATGTGGTGATTGAGAATCCGAATATTGATTACTTGATTCAAGGCGAGGGTGAAGAGGCTTTACTAGAGTTTTGTACTCATATTCAACAGGGACTATCGATAGAAAACGTGAAGAATATCTGGTATAAGAAGAATGGATCAATCTATCACAATTCGCTGCGACCCTTCATCAATCTGGATGATTTGCCCATGACCAATTTTGATCAGTGGGATGATCGCCATTTTCTCAAGCCATACAATGGGAGAATGTACAAGGCAGGATTTTTTGAATTATCGAGGGGATGTCCGAATGTATGTTCCTATTGTATAAATGAAACCTATCATCGGTTACTAAGTGAAGCGGGACATTTTTTTCGTCAAAAGTCAATTGATAAAGTAATTGCGGAAATGAAACTTTTAAAAGACCTTAAAAATATAGAAATGATTTTGTTCTGTGACGATAATTTCCTTATGATGTCTGATGCACGGCTTCAACAGTTTTCCGAACTTTATCAGAAAGAAGTAAATCTTCCCTATTGGATTAATACTACACCGGAAAGTATTAATCAATATCGATTATCAATATTAAAACACACTGGCTGTTGTGGTATTGGCATGGGAATCGAAACAGGGAATGAATGGTTGAGAATAAATATATTAAAGAAAAGAACAACCAATGAAGCTCTTATGCGGTCATTCGATTTAGTGCATCAGGCCGGTATCAGAACGACAGCGAATAATATGATCGGTTTTCCCGGGGAGTATGAAGCAGACATATTTGAAACGGTTAAATTTAATCAGCTTATCGCAGCCGATAGCTGTGATTTGAACTTTGTTGCTCCATATATCGGAACAACTATCCATGCGATTAGCATCAAGCTCGGCTATATCGATGTGATGGAAGAACCAGGGTTTCGCGGTATGGCTCGCAACGTGTCATCAAGGTTGGGACCGGTAATTCATAATCCGCATATATCCAGGGAACGCTATATGGAAATATATTATAATTTCATGGATTATGTGGAAGGTCGATTGCCCATTCCAGACCAGTATCTAGTCCCGGCTCCGGGCAGTGGAGAGGAAGTTCCGCTTCGAGGAGAGCTTAGTATAGAAGCCATAAAGGCAATGGCGAGTGTTGTATCATCACTTCATAAATGCTGATGGATTGGTGTAAATTATCCGAAGGGATCAGACCACTTCGCAAGCTTCGAAACTCTTTCCATAGATATGTTGTATAAAGAATCAAAAGTATAGATTCGGTTCTAGGTGATGGCATTTAAGCGGGTCACTGAAAAAGAAACGGAAGTCAGGAAGAAATTAAGGGGATAGGACTATGAGGAAGGCGATTTTTATTACGTCACGTACAGATTCTAGTCGATTGCCTAATAAGGCTTTGCTGAAGATTCTGGGCCGTCACGTCATCGAACATATTATGCGCAGAGCTAAATTAGCTCAGGGTATAGATGAAATCGTTCTTTGTACTACCGAGCGGAGCGTTGATAATGAACTGATTCGTCTTGCTGAAAAATGTGGAGTTAGCTTTTTTCGTGGGAATTTGGAAGATAAACTGGAAAGGTGGCTTGGTGCCGCCCGGCAATTCAATATCGATTTTTTTGTGACTTTTGACGGGGATGATTTATTTTGTGACCCGGAACTGATCGAACTTGCAGTGTCTCAAATGGAGAGTGGAAATTATGATTTTATAAAAGCGCCCTATGGATTGGTGTGTGGCGGCTTTACCTATGCCATCAAGGTATCGGCCTTAGAAAAGGTTTGTCAGATAAAAAATACCACTGATACAGAAATGATGTGGGTATATTTTGAAAATACTGGACTGTTTTCGTTGGGTGACCTCAATGTTCAGAATCCTATCTATTTTAGTGAAGATATAAGATTGACTTTGGATTATCCTGAAGATTTTTCTTTTTTTAGCGCAGTGTTTAAACAGTTGAACTGTCTGGATAATGACCTGCCCTTGAAAGAAATAATGGAATTTTTGAAAAGCAACCCGGATGTCCCAAAAATCAATGTATTCAGGCAGGCTGATTTTTTAGCCAATCAAAAGAGAAAAACAAAATTAGTTTTAAAGTAATCAGACAGGGCGGCAATATACTATGATGGGAGAGGAAAAATTGAAAATTCTACTGGTGGCGTATGACAATGATTCATATATATCATATTTTCCAACTGGATTAGCATACATTGCCTCTGTTTGTCGGGAAGCGGGTCATGATGTATCGATTTATAATCAAGATGTTTATCACTGGACAGATTCGCATTTGAGGGAAGTTTTGAACAAAGGGCAGTTCGATGTTGTTGGTATTGGAGCCTGCGCAGGTTATTATACTTATCGCAAAGTTTTAAAAATCGCAGAGGTCATTAATAGTTCGCGGTGTAAACCATTTTTTATGCTGGGTGGACATTTGTCGGCACCTGAACCTGAGTATTTTTTAAAGAGGACTCAAGCTGACGTGGTAGTAATAGGCGAAGGTGAAGCGACGGTTTTAGAGATACTGTCAGCGTTGGAGGCTAAAGAATCGTTAGCCAAGGTCCAAGGAATTGCCTATATGGATGATGGGAAATATATAGAAACTTCCAGACGTCCGCTAATCAAGGAAATCGACAAAATACCTTTTCCGGCATGGGATATGTTCCCGATGGATCATTATAGTCTGATTAGACTACCCAACGCCGAAAGACGAGATCGGTGTATGTCCGTTCTGTCCGGCCGTGGCTGCACGTTCCGTTGCAATTTTTGTTATCGTATGGATGAGGGCTTTAGAGGACGTTCTGCTGAAAGTATAATTGAAGAAATTCGGATTCTCCAAGGAAATTATTCCATTACGTATGTTGATTTCCAAGACGAATTACTCATGAGTTCCGAACAGAGAACAATCGATTTATGTCAAAGTTTTATTCTTGCGAAATTGAACATTAAATGGTGCTGTAATGGCAGGCTTAACTATGCGAAACCTGACGTTCTTAAATTGATGAAACAGGCTGGTTGCGTCTTTATTAATTACGGCATAGAATCAATGGATGATCAAGCGCTAAGAGCTATGAATAAAGCACTGACTACGAAACAGATCATAACCGGAATCGAAAACACTTTGAATACGGGGATTAGCCCTGGATTCAATATCATATTTGGAAACATCGGGGAAACGGCAGAGTCGCTGGAAAAGGGTGTTGAGTTTTTATTGAAGTATGACGATCATTCGCAGCTACGGACAATAAGACCTGTTACTCCTTATCCGGGATGTGATTTATATTATTATGCCGTTGAAAAAGGCCTTTTGCAGGGTGTAGAAGATTTTTATGAAAAAAAACATATGAATTCAGATCTGTTAACCGTGAATTTTACAGATTTAAGCGATGAGGAATTTCATCGATTGCTTTTTCAGGCTAATAGCAGATTGCTTAAAAATTATTATAGATACCAAGAAGACGAAAACACTCGTATTATGCATAAATTATATATCGAAAAAGACACCTCTTTTAGAGGGTTTAGGCAGAGTTGATTTATCTATAAGAAATTTAGTTATGGGGAGACTAAGATATGAAGGTCGAACAATTTCGATTTTGTGGAAATGAACTTAATTACCTTAAAGAGGTTCTGGATTCTGGGTTTATAAGCTCAACGACTGGAGGTATGAACCGGAGACTAGAAGATGCTTTCGCACAAAGATTTGGGGTAAACTATGCGATAACTGTTAATTCGGCAACCTCAGGGTTGCATGCTGCTTTGATAGCTTGTGAAGTACAACCAGGAGATGAAGTAATTGTTCCGGCATTAACCGTTGTGATGTGCGGATATGCGGTAATTCAGGCAGGTGCTACACCTGTTTTTGCCGATGTTGATATAAATACTTTTCTCATTGATCCCATTGACATAGAACGTAAAATTACTCCGCAAACAAAAGCAATTATGGTTGTTAATTTATATGGGCTGATGGTTGATATGGATAAGATCATGGAAATTGCCCAAAAACATCACTTATATGTCATCGAAGACTGTGCCCAAGCTTTTCTCTCTACCGATGATAAGAAGCGTATTGCTGGGACTGTGGGACATATCGGGGTCTATAGTTTTGAAAACTCCAAACATATGAGCACCGGTGATGGTGGGATCGTAGTCACCAATACTGAAGTCTTAGCAGAGAGAGTCCGTAAGTTTGCAGGTATGGGCTTCAAAAATATTAAGGCCAATTTTGGTCAGGTTCGAAAAAATAAGGATATCTTGCAAGACCCCCAATATTTGAGGCATGATGTTTTTGGCTTTAATTATAGGCTAACCGAATTGGCAGCGGCCGTGGGGTTGGCACAGGTTGAAAGATTGGATTACTTGGTATCCCTGCGTCAAAAAATGGCGCGAAAATTTACAGCGGCTATTGAAGAAACGGGCTGTAAATATTTGATTCCACAGCAGACTCCTGAAGGATATGTAAATTCATATTTCACGTTTGCGGCACGTTTTGATGGGCAAGTTCTAAAAGGAATCAGTTGGTATGATTTTCGGAAAAAGTTTGTTGAATATGGTAAGGACGGCATTTATGCAGCGTGGGCTTTGGTCTATAAAGAGCCATGTATGCAAATGCTGAATAATGAAGGTAGGTTTTTCAGCGATATTGAGGGACAAGGCGGGCAGCACAAAGGATATATGCAAGATATTGAATGTCCAGTCGCGGAAGAATTGCAACCTAAACTGATGCAGTTCCCTACGAATCAAGGTAGTGAGGTCGAGATGGATGTTCAGGCGGAGGCGTTACGGAAGACAATATTGTATTTTGGATAATTTGAATTACTAGGAAGGGAATGTGAATACTTAAGATGATTGATATCAAATTTTATATGAAGGTATACCCTTTAAAACAGGAAATTATGGGCAATAAAATTTGTGATCAAGAATTTTATCAGATAGAACTGGAGAAATATCGCAGTTTAGATCCTGTGATTTATAATATTGAAACAACCAATGCTTGTAACATGAGGTGTGAAATGTGTCCTAGGACAAGTATGATGACGCGCCCTATTGAGACGATGGATCTAATTGTTTTTAAGAAAATAATTGATCAGATTAGGCCTTTTAGCGAGAGTGAATGGGAAACATGGCAAACCTTTGTGGAGAATGAGTATCAAATATCACGTCATGATATGAGTGAAAATCACTTTTTTCTCCATGTTATTCCTAAGGTATTAGTGTTGCATGGCTACGGTGATCCGCTACTGGATAAGGATATGCCAGAAAGGGTACGCCTTCTTTCAGAACGTGGTATTCCCTCTTATTTCAGTTGCAACCCAGCAAATATAGATATTGATAAAACTATAGAAATGTTTGAAAATGGTCTTGGTTATATTAAATATTCTGTAGAAAGCACAGATGATCAACGTCATAAAGAGGTCCGGGGTAGTTGTTCGAATTTTAACGAAAGTTATAACAATATATTAAGAATATTAGAGTTGAAAGAGAAGCGCGGCTATAAAACAGTAGTCGTCATAACCATGTTGAACTTAAATAAATCCTGGCAAATTGAAGAATATGAAAAACTGTGTGAGTGTTTTAAAGGCCAAGATGTCTATATTTATCTAAAAAGTCAGGATCAACAATGGTATCAGGAACAAAAGCATGAGACCAAGTCTATCCATTGGACTGAATTTTGCCAGTTTCCCTGGTCTTCCATGACAATAAAATCAAATGGAGAAGCAGTCATGTGCGTTGAGGATTTTAATAATGAGATTATTCTCGGTGATGCGAGAACAGAAACTCTGTATGATATCTGGAATGGTGAGTCCTATCGTCAGTTGCGACATGATCACTTTGAATTAACTTCTGGTATAAAATGTACTGCTCAGTGTGATATGAAACTTATTGGACAAGTAGTCCAAAATGCCAGAAAGAATATATGAGGTGTTTGGAAAGAAAATGAGGTTTAAGAAAGAAGACGTCCAGTTAATCGTCTTTGATTTTGATGGAGTTATGACCGACAATCGAGTGCTATTATGTGAAAACGGGCTAGAGTCGGTTGTTGTTAATCGGGCGGACGGACTAGGTGTTAAAATCCTGCGGGAGCTTGGTTTTCCCATGCTGATTTTATCGACGGAGACCAATAGGGTAGTATCAGTTAGGGGACAAAAACTGCAAATTCCTGTATTGCAGAATATTCCGGATAAGGCCGAGGCACTTACAAAGTATTGTGCTAAGCGACATATTGATATGAGTGGTGTCATGTTTATCGGTAATGATCTTAATGATTTAGAGGTCATGAAACTTGTTGGTATCAGGGTAGTACCGTCGGATGCTCATCCCAGTGTCAAAAAAATTGCTGATACCATATTATTGTCGCCCGGTGGAGGCGGGGTAGTTAGAGAATTAGCGGATTTATTTGAAGGAATTTAAGGAAGTGATACTTTGGAAATGCCGGATTTTAGCGTGCTTCTAGTATCGCTGTTTAACGGTGAAGCGTTAGGACTCAGGCAATTATATTCAATTTTGCGTGAGCATGGTTATAATACTAAACTGCTTTTTTTAAAGCTTGATTTGGAGAAAAACTATGAAGAACGACAACGCGATATATTTACGAACAATATAGATGGAGTAAGTGAAGAGGAATTGGATCTTCTCATCAATCTCATTGCTGCTATTAAGCCAAACGTTATTGGGGTTTCTTTGGTGTCTTCTCATTTTCATTTATATAAACGATTATATGCTCGTATTCGTGATTTGGGAGATTTCAAACTAGTAGTAGGTGGCTGGCAACCTTCATTAAATCCAGAAGAGGTAATTCACTATTGCGATATATTATGTATAGGAGATGGAGATGAGGCTTTTCCAGAGTTGATTGATCGGATCAATAATAATGAGTTAATTGATGATGTTCAGAACATCTGGATTAATAATCAGGGAATAATCATTAGGAATGGGATACGTCCTTTAAACAAGAATCTTGACTCTTTGCCAAATGCTGTTTTTGATAATGAGTCAACATATTACATTGAAAATAATCAAATTGTTAACCTTGATCCGTATATGGATAATACGCGATATGGAATTATTGCTGGAAGAGGATGTCCTTATCATTGTACATATTGCTCTAATTCCCATATGATTAAGTCTGTGTATCCTCAGGAGTGGTCCAAAATTCGATATCGTAGTGTAGGCCATGTTATGAATGAACTCTTAGAGGTAAAAAATAAACTTCATAAGGTGAATCGAATTAATTTCTATGATGAAGTTTTTCTACCCAAGAAACAATGGGCAGAGGAGTTCTTTAAGCGGTATAAAAAAGAAATCGGACTCCCTTTTTATTGCATGTTTTATCCTGGAACATGTCAAGAGGAACTTGTCAAAGTAATGAAAGAAGGTGGTCTTTCGGGTGTTTGGATTGGGATTCAGTCAGGATCAAGACGTGTTCGAGAAGACGTGTATCTGAGAAAATATTCAAATGCATTAATCATCGAACAAGCTAATATTTTTCGTGCTCATGATATTAGTGTGAGATATGATTTCATATTTGATAACCCGTTTGAAACCTTTGAGGAATCGTTAGAAAGCATTTATTTAATGTTAGAACTGCCGGAACCATTTTCCCTTAATTTATTTTCGTTAAAGTATTTCCCCAATACTGATATTTCAAAAATGGCGTTAGAGGCTGGGTTTATTACAATTGCGGATTATGATGATCATTTGGCTTATGATCAACATAACTATTTTATAAACCAAAAAAATCAAACTTGTAAATCCGAATTCAGTAATTATTTAGCTATGTACATATCCTTCCTAGCAGCTAAAGGGAAGGTACAAATGAACAAAAATAATATTTATAATTTGATTGAGAACTTTAAATCGCATGGGAGTTTAAGGGAAATACAAGAATTACTTGAACCGTACCTACAAAATAGCGATAGGGACATTCTGTCTTCTTGAAGTTTAGTGTTAGTGAGGAGTAATGGTTTTGCAAGAAGATGAAATAGTTGCGAACAAAAAAATTATCACATCTTCAGTGTTTCGGCAATTGCGGGAAGAGTTCCGTTCTAAAGGGATGAAAGTAGCCCATTGTCATGGAGTGTTTGACTTATTACACCCTGGCCATATTGCGTATTTTGAAGAGGCTAAGTCAATAGCGAATGTACTAGTTGTGTCAATAACAGCTGCATCCTATGTGAATAAAGGACCAGGCAGACCGTTTTTTTCAGATGAATTAAGGATGCAATCATTGGCAGCGTTGGCATGTGTTGATTTTGTTATGTTGGTGGAAGCGGCTACTGCCATTGAGATAATTGAAATTATCCAACCAGAGTATTATGTTAAGGGGCAAGAATATGCTGTTTACTCTGATGATGTAACGGGTAATATTGTGCACGAAGTAAATCAGGTACGTAAGTATGGTGGGGATGTTTACTTTACGACTGGAGTTGTATTCAGCTCAACCAAATTAATCAATAATAATTTTCCGGTTTTTCCTCCAGGTGTCAAAGAATTTGTTCGAAATTTTTCTAGGCTGTATTCGTTCGAGGATATAAAAAGTGTTGTTGATTCTCTAGAAACTCTTAAAGTATTAGTTATCGGTGATATTATCATTGACGAATATGTATTTTGTTCGGTACAGGGTCTCATGTCCAAAGATCGGGGTCTATCTACACACTATGATTATGAAGAACGGTATCTGGGCGGAACGCTTGCTATCGCTAGACACATAGCCAATTTTTCTAATCGCGTTACTGTAACCGGAATTATTGGAACAAAATCCCTCGATATTTATAACCAGATTGTCACTGATCTTGGACAGAAGGTAGAGATAGAATTACTATTAGATGATAATTTTCGCACGGTTGTTAAACGGCGGTTTGTTGAGAGACATGGTGTGCGCAATGAATATGATAAACTTTTGTCGATAAATTATCTCCCTGATGAACATCAGGAAACCCTTATTAATAGAGACGGTTTTAATAAAACTTTAAGAAATAAAATTAGCGAATACGATTTGGTTATTGTGGCAGATTATGGACATGGGTTAATTGATCACACAACGATGGAAATCATCGAAAAAAATTCCAGTTATTTAGCGCTCAATTGTCAGACCAATTCCTCTAATTTTGGGACGAATTTGATTACTAAATATAGTCGTGCCGATATATTTACGGTTGACGAACGAGAATTACAGTTAGCCTGCGCCAGTCGTTCAGGTGAACCAGGAGTACTATTGACGCAGCTTACAACACATTTTAATGGCAGTACTGGATGGGTGACGTTAGGATCATTAGGTTCAATGTGTGTCGCGCAAAATCGGGTTGTAAGTCGTACTCCTGCTATGACGCTAACGGTTCAAGATACAGTTGGTGCTGGAGATGCCTTCTTTTCTTTAGTTAGTCTGTGTGCTCGTGCAGGTGCACCAGCTGAAGTATCTTCCTTCATTGCAAACATTTCAGGTGCAGTGGCGGCGAATATTCTGGGCAATTCTCGGGCTGTAACCAAGGCTGAACTATTGAAGTTTGCTACAACATTATTAAAGATTTAAAATTGTAGTAGGAATATTCGGAACAATTCAAATGAGTGAGGCATGATGTTTATGTTTAGTAATTATCTTCAAAAATTTGAGCAGGTTGTGCGCTCTATTGAGTGTTGCGAAGGACAGCAAGTTACAAATCTCAATTATTTAATAAATAAAATAATTGCCCTGCTAGCTATTTGTAAAGGGTGTGGTAATAAAATGATGTGGATTGGTAATGGCGGTAGTGCAACTATTGCTTCTCATGGGGCGATCGATTATTGGCGTACTGCTGAAATTAGGTCAATTTGTTTTAATGATGGAGCGTTGTTGTCTTGTATCAGCAATGATTTTGGTTATGCGTCGGTATTCGAAAAACCTATAGAATTATTTGCTGACCCCGGCGATGTTTTGGTAGCTATTTCGAGTTCTGGTCAATCTGAGAATATTATCAATGGGGTGAGGGCAGCAAGAGAGAAAGGGTGTGCTATTATTTCCCTCTCTGGTTTTTTGCCAGACAATCCTTTACGTCGGTTAGGCGATTATAATTTTTATGCCCCGTCAAGTCAATATGGATATGTCGAGTTAGCTCATGGCCTTTTATGCCATAGTTTCTTGGATTTATATATGAATCAATCAAATGGTGAGCCGATATGGTAGATTATCGGATTGATTCTCATAAGCTGATCTATCATCCAGATCGGGTCGCCGAATGGATGATAGGTAACAATATTTATCCGATTTGTATGGAAATCTCCCCCTCCAGTAGTTGTAATCATCGCTGTCAATTTTGTGCGTTTGATTATTTAGCGTATAAACCAGCATTTTTGGATAAAGATTTAATTTTAGGCAATTTACGTGCCATGGCGGTAAAGGGCGTAAGAAGCATTGTCTTGGCTGGTTCGGGCGAGCCCCTGCTGAATCCAGCTAGTCCTAGCATTATTAATGGTATAAAAGAGTGTGGAATGGATGTTGCCATGTCTTCGAACGGGGTACTGTTTACGCAGACAATAGCGGAAGAATGTTTAGCGGCATTGACTTGGATACGATTCAGTGTGAATGCTGGTACGGCAGAAACATATAGCGCTATTCATGGAGGACAACCTAATGATTTTAAAACTGTCTTGTCTAATATCCAAGAGGCAGTTGCTAGAAAAAGAAATAAAGAACTAAGGACTACTTTAGGTGTGCAACTATTATTAATTCCAGAAAATCTTAATGATGTTTTTACTTTGGGCAAATTACTTAGAGAGATTGGTGTTGATTATTTTACAGTGAAACCTTATTCCCAACATCCGTTAAGTATTAATGAACTTGATAATACCTTTGATTATCATACATGTTTGGATTTGGAGAGGCAGCTTACCGAGCTTAGCACTGATTCTTACCGAATTTTATTTCGCTCACAGGCGATGGGTAAATTGAAGAAAGAACGGCAGTATAACCGTTGTTTAGGGCTGCCATTTTGGGCTTATATTGATGCGCATGCTGATGTATGGTCTTGTCTGGCCTATGTGGGAAACGCTGACTTTTGCTATGGCAGCCTGCAGGAACAGAGTTTTATTGAACTGTGGGAAGGAAAACGGAGGGCCGAGATCATGGAACGAATTAGGAATATGGATGTTGCTCAATGCCGTGAATTGTGTCGTTTAGATGAAATTAACACTTACTTATGGCAATTAAAACAACGAGTTGAACATGTGAATTTTATTTAAGGTTAGTGAATCAGGAAATATTATGGGGAGGAATATGATGCAAGAGAAAGCTACTCCATATAGCAATTTAAAAGTATTTGCCCATCCAGATAGGTTGGCTGCTATAGTAAAGGGGGAACAGCCTGCACCTATTTATATTCGGATTAAACCAACTAATATATGCAATCATCGTTGTTACTACTGCAGTTATGCAGATCATGATTTGGCGCTACGAAATAATGTATACTCTAGTGATCAAATTCCATGGGATAAGATGCAACAAATTGTCAATGATATTGGTGATATGGGTGTGAAGGCAGTTACTTTTAGTGGAGGTGGCGAACCTTTAGTATATCCTCATATTATACCGGCGATGCAGGCTATCTTAGCAAATGGTATAGATCTGTCTGTAATTACCAACGGACAGTTGTTGCAAGGTGCTATCGCTGAAGTGTTGACTCAAGCAAAATGGGTTAGAATTTCAATGGATGCGGCTGATGCGAATCGTTATTCGAAAATTCGCGGTATTCCAGCACAGGCTTTTCAGCAAGTGTGTGAAAATATTCAACAGTTCGCTCAAATTAAACCGCAAGAATGTGAACTGGGTGTCAACTTTGTTATTAATCATGAGAATTTTGACCAAATATTTGCGGCTGCAAAATTGGTGCGTGATTTAGGTGGCAATCACATTAAGTTTACGGTACGGGTTACCAAAGACGTGGATGAGTACCATGCTCCGTTTAAAGAAAACGCCATTACCCAAATCCATCGAGCACAAAACGAGCTTGCTAGTGACGCATTTAGGGTCATTAATAAATATGAGGGTGATTTTGCTTCTTGTGCTGTTTTCAGAAGAACATATTCACGCTGTATTGCAAAAAATTTGGTGACAGTTATTGCAGCTAACAGTAAAGTTTATTTTTGTCATGATAAAGCCTATGTCAATAGTGGTATGGTCGGTGATTTAGCAGAGCAGTCGTTTCAGGAATTGTGGTCTTCGCCTGAAACTAAAGAGAGATATCGTGATTTTGATGCAACACTGGAGTGCAATCATCACTGTGTATATGATGATCGCAATATTCTCTTGAATACTTTCCTGTCTTTGGAACGTCAGCATGTCAACTTTATTTAAAAGCAAGAAGATTACTTTATTTACTTAACAGGAGTAAGAATGAGGATAGATCGTCGAAGCAAAACTAGAAAGGATGCCAAGAGATGACTAATCCATTTGTCAAGTTTTATGGAGAAAACAATATATCACCTGTGCGGCAAAATATTGATGATCTTTCCAAACATTTTTTGCGACGTGAAAATTTATATAGGACGATTGGTTTAGCACCATTTTCTTTTAGAGAGAGACGGATTTTAGAGGTGGGTCCAGGGGGAGGCTATAATTTTCTTCATTTATTTGCGCAAGGGGCAGACGTTGATTTTGTTGAACCTAATCTTACTGCCCAATTGGAATTGGGTGAACTGTTAGCTAAACATGGCATTGCACGTGATAGGTGGACGTTATTTGGGGATGTCGTTGAGAAGTATGAAACAAGCAAAACTTATGATGTTGTTCTTGCTGAGGGTTTTATTCCAGGCCTATATCACAGAGATCAAGTGATTTTAAAGCTTAAGAGTCTAGTTAGTGAAGGCGGAGTAATTGTTGTTACGTGTGTTGATGAATTAAGTCTATTTTTTGAACACTTAAAAAGAATGGTTGCTTATCGCTTGATTTCTGGCATGACGGAATTTGAGTCTAAAGTTCGTAAACTTGTTGAGGCTTTTGAGTCCCATTATTTATCTTTGGGACATGTTTCACGGTTAGTACAGGATTGGGCAATCGATGCGTTCTTAAATCCAGCAGGATATGGAGAAATGTTTGGTATTGATAATTGCATTCAGGAATTCGGAGATAGCTTTGATTTTTTGGGCAGTTCTCCTTCTATGTTTACAAATTATTCTTGGTATAAAGATACTCATTATAATCACTATTTAAATGTATTAGAGCAGTTTAGTATTAAAAGACATGCATTATTATTATTCGATTTGCCAGAGAGTACAAGGAAGGCATCGGAGAATGAAAAGCTTGTTGAGTTGGCTACAAAAATAAGAACTATGGCAAAAAAAATTCAAGATAATAACGAAGAAATTAGTTTTAATAAAATAATTGTAATGTTAGCAGATTTTAAGGTAAGAGCATTTGACATTGATCCTAGAATTCCTAAGATTATCGATGAGACTGTATTTTTATTACAGAAAGATGCTTTGGAGGCAGAAGATATTCGGAAAGCCAAAAATTTTGGGACAGCATTTGGTCGAGGGCAGCAGTATGTGACTTTGGTTAAGCGAGGATCTTAGTCAGCCAAAGAGTAATCGTGTTAACTGGAGAGGTGAGAATGGTTGTACCATAAATGGAGGATAGCATATATGAACGAAATATTAACATCATTATTTTTTAAAATGCTTAGAATACGTTTAGTAGAAGAAGCAATCGCGAGGTTATATCACGAGAAAGAGTTTCGCTGTCCAGTTCACCTATGTGTTGGACAGGAAGCTATTGCTGTAGGTGTATGCGAGAATTTATTGCAAAATGATTATGTAATGAGTTCCCATCGTTCCCATGGACATTATTTGGCAAAGGGCGGAAGTTTGCAACGGATGTTTGCTGAAATGGCTGGAAAGATCACGGGGTGTTGTCGTGGCAAAGGTGGATCGATGCATTTAGTTGATCAAAGTGTCGGGTTTCTTGGATCTACCGCTATAATTTCAGGAACAATTCCAGTCGCAGTTGGAACCGCTTTTGCTAGCAAGTTGAAGAATCGGCGTAATGTTACGGTCGTATTTTTTGGTGATGCTGCCGTGGAAGAAGGAGTTTTCCATGAAAGCATTAATTTTGCCGTTCTACATAAATTACCAATCATATTTGTTTGTGAAAATAATTTATACTCCGTGTATACCCGGCGTAATCTCCGCCAACCAGATAGAGAAATTTATACAATGGTCAGAGGACATGGTATAAATGCTTATAAGTGTGATGGTAATGATGCTGTGAGTATTTATAACTTAAGTAAAGAACTGGTAGATAGCGCTCGCCAAGGGGGGGGGCCTTCTTTTGTTGAGTTTTCTACCTATCGATGGTTAGAGCACTGCGGACCCAATTATGATAATGATTTAGGATATCGTGATCGAGAAGAATTTGAGGCGTGGAGAGAAAATTGTCCGATTATAAGGATGAAAAATATGCTTATAGAGCAACAAGTACTAACGGAAGAGATGGTTATTAGAATGAATAATTCTATTACCCAAGAGATTGAAAAAGCAGTTGTATTTGCCGAGGAAAGCCCATTTCCTGAAGCGGATCAGCTTTTTCAACATATTTATTCGATTGTGGGTGATGAGGGATGAGTCACAGAATTTTGACATATGGCGAGGCATTACGTGAGGCCTTCGATGTTTGTTTAAAAAAAGATCCCAATGTATATTTAATAGGATTAGGTGTTCCTGATCCAAAAGGAATTTTTGGAACTACCTTGGGATTAGCAGAGAAATACGGGGATAAAAGGGTCATGGATATGCCAGTATCGGAAAGTGCAGTTACTGGTGTTGCAATTGGGTCAGCGTTAGTAGGTATGCGTCCAGTGATGAGCCATCAAAGGTTGGATTTTGC
>Ga0074193_1001996_pt1 | contig 20908 bp, 19 predicted proteins | sample EPASupsiteHSE605_FD_64523 | JGI IMG/M metagenome (GOLD analysis project Ga0074193, IMG submission 64523) | Bioremediated contaminated groundwater from EPA Superfund site, New Mexico - Sample HSE6-05 | ecosystem: Environmental > Aquatic > Deep subsurface > Groundwater > Contaminated ... | reverse complement strand
CTCGAGCCCGCGTTCCTCGACAACTTCATGGGCTACGGCGCCCGCCGCGCCGGCTTCCTCGGCCACGGCACGGGGCTCCTGGTCGACGAGTGGCCCGTGATCGCGCCGGGGTTCGACGAGCCCCTCGAGGCCGGGATGGTCATCGCCCTCGAGCCGAAGAAGGGGATCCCCGGGGTCGGCATGGTCGGGACCGAGAACACCTATCTGGTCACGCCCTCGGGCGGACGCTCGCTCACCGGCGCGCACCCCGGGCTCCTGCCCGTCCCCTAGCTCCCGGAGGGGTCGGGCCGGCCGGATCGACTTAAGCAGGGTCGGGTCAATACTGATCATTCCGGGCATGTTCTCCCTGCCGTCCCTGATCCTCATCGCGTCGGCCCTCTGCACCGGCTTCCTCGCCGCCTACACCTGGCGCCACCGGGCCTTCGGCAGCGTGACCCGGTATGCCGCCCTCCTCTTCGGCGCGATGACCCTCCACGGCGGAGGATACGCCCTCGAGCTCGCCGCCCCCGACCTTGCGACGGCCCTGGTCTGGATCCGGGTCGAGTACCTCGGGATCGCGGTGATCCCGCCCCTCGTCCTCGGCATGATCCTCACCTATGCGGGGTACGACCGCCTGCTCACGCGCCGGGTCCTCGCCGCGCTCTTCGTCGTGCCGGTCGTGACCCTCGCCCTCGCCCTCGTCCTGCACCCCCTCTACTACGCGGCGATCGCGTTCGACACCACCGGGTCTTTTCCGCGCGTCGCGTTCGATGGCGGGCCGTGGTACGCAGTCCACGCCCTCTACCTCCTCCTCGCCGTCCTCGTGGCCTTTGCCGCGCTCGTTCTCGCCCATTTCCGCGCGACCCATCCCCTCTTCCGCCGCCAGATCCTGGTGACGCTGGTCGGCACCTCCTTTCCGCTCGTCGCCTATATCGTCTACCTGGCCGGTTTCTTCCCGATCCCGCACTTCGACCCGATCCCGTTCTCGTACCCCTTCACGGCCCTCGTGTTTACGTTCGGCGTCTTCCGCTTCCGCCTCTTCGGCCTCGGCCCGGTCGGGCACTCGACGGTCGTCGAGCGGATTCCGATCGGGGTGCTCGTGGTCGATGCACGCCGGCAGGTGATCGAGGCGAACGCGGCCGCGACGGCCCTGCTCGGCATGGGGACCTCCCCCATCGGCCGGACCCTCGACGAGGCCGCGGCCCGGCTCCCCGAGCTCCCCGGGCTCGTCGACGCGGCGGACGACACCGAGACCGAGCTCTCGGACGCCGACCGGTACCTCCTGGTCTCGGTCGCCCCCCTCGCCGACCGGCCGGGCCAGGTCGGCGGGAAGGTCGTACTGATCCGGGACATCACCTCCCGCCGCCGGGCCGAGGAGGCCCTCGCGACCCGGACGGCCGACCTCGAGGCCGCCAACCGGCGCCTCTCGCTTCTCTCGGCGATCACCCGGCACGACATCGCGAACCAGCTCGTGGTGATCGACGGGTACCTCACCCTGCTCCGGGAAGAGCCGCGGGGCCCTGACGCACCGGCACAGGTCGAGCGTCTCGCCGCGGCCGTGGACCGGGTCCGGGCCATGGTCCAGTTCATGCGCGACTACCCGGCGATCGGGGCCCAGGCCCCGGCCTGGCTCGGGCTCCATGAGACGGCCGAGCGGGCGATCCGGAGCGTCGCGCTCGGGGGGGTCGCGGTCGAGAACCGCCTTCCGGAGCTCGCCGTCTTCGTCGACCCCCTCTTCGAACGGGTCTTCTCGACCCTGATCGAGAACGCGGTCCGGCACGGCGGCCCGGTCACGCGCATACGGCTCGAGGCCGCACCCGTCGCGGCCGGGCTCCTCATCGCGGTCGAGGACGACGGCGTCGGCGTGGCGGCCGCGGACAAGGCGCGGATCTTCGAGCAGGGCATCGGCCGGAACACGGGCCTCGGTCTCTTTCTCGTGAGCGAGATCCTCGACAGCATGGAGATGGGGATCGTCGAGACCGGGGTCCCGGGCGCGGGGGCCCGGTTCGAGATCCTGGTCCCGGCCGAGCGGCTGCAGCAGGGGCCGGAGGGGACCGGAGCACCCTGAGGAAAGGTTCATCCGTGCCGGGGCCGACAGACGCCCATGGACGAGATCGTGGTGCTCGAACGGTTCTTCGCCGCGTACGAGGACGGGTTCAACCGGGCCCTCGGCGACCCCGGCGCGGTCGACGCCGCGGAGACGGCCGCCGCCTTCGCCGACTGCTTCGTCGAGGCCGGCCCGCGAGGAGTCAGCTGCGGCAGGAACGACGAGACCTTCCGCGATCGGATTCCGATGGGGTACGCGTTCTACCGCCAGATCGGGATCCGGGCCATGGTCATCCGGTCGCTCGCACCGGCCCGGCTCGACGAACGACACTGGAGCGTGCGCGTGATGTGGGCGGCCGAGTACGACCGCGAGGGGACGGCTGGGCGGATCGAGTTCGAGGTGATCTACCTCCTCCAGATGACCGATGCGGGACCGCGCATCTTCGCCTACATCACCGGCGACGAGGAGGGGGAGCTCCGCCGACACGGCCTGATCGGCGACGCGGACCCCGCTCAGGGCGGGTAGGCGATATAGCCGGCCTTGACCCCCGGGAGGAAGCCGACGCGTTCGTACAGCCGGTGGACCGAGGGGTCGGCCCGGCCGGTGAGCAGCATCACCTTGTAGCAGCCCTCCTCCCAGGCGAGGGCGAGCGCACGGGCGAGCAGCCGCTCCGCGTAGCCGCGACGCCGGCAGTCGGCGCGGGTGACGACGTTCTCGACGAGGCCGAAGGGCCGGGCCCCGCGGGAGAGGTTCGGGTGGACGAAGAGGACGCAGGACGAGGCGGGGACGCCGTCGGCCTCCAGGAGGAGGACGTGGGCGCCCGGGTGGGCGAGGAGCGCGGCCCAGGCGCTCTCGAGGATGGTCGGTTCGGCCGGCTCGTCCCCGGCGTGCATCTCGGCGTAGAGGCCGAGGAGGGCCTCGAGGTCTCCCGCCTCCGCCTCGCGGACCCGGACGCCGGTCACGCCTCCCCCTTCACGGCGTAGAAGACGGCCTGGAGGTACGAGCACCAGAGCACCTCGACGCCGACAAAGCCGGCCTCGCGGTAAAGGGCCAGGTGCTCCTCGATCGTGAGGGGGAAGAACTCGGCGTCGAAGCGCGCGAGGTGGGCCGCGACCTCGTCCGGGGAGCGGCCGGCGCGCTCCTGGAACCGGGCCCAGTAACGGAGGCCGAACACGAGCCCGGGCTCCGAGAGCGGCCGGATGTTCTCGGACGTGACGAAGACCCCGCCGGGCGCGAGGAGGTCGCGGCATGCCTCGACCGACCTTCGGCGCTCCTCGCGGCCGAGATAGTGGTGGCACTGGATCGCGGTCACGAGGTCGAACGGCCCGAGCCCCGCCGGCAGGTCGAGGGTCGGGCAGGGTGCGAGCAGGGTGACGCGGGCGGGGTCGAGCCGGCCCCGGGCCACGGCGAGCATCTCGGGCGACGGGTCGGCCACGACAAACCGGGTCCGGGGAAACCGGGGCAGGGCCCGGGCCACCAGCGCTCCCGTGCCGCAGCCGGTGTCGAGCCAGGTCCGGGGCGGCCGGGGGAGGCTCTCGACGAGGGCGATCACCTCGGCGTGGATCGCGTCGTAGTACGGGATGGTCCTCCGCACCTCCTCGTCGTACCGGGAGGCGGGGTGGGAGGTCGTGTTGTCGGGCATGGCGGACTCCGCTGTACCAGGGCGTGGGACGGCCGACCCGAAGAACCCGTCCCCGCCCGTCCGGAGAGGCGGGCTCAGAGGGGGACGAGGCCCCGGAGGGACGCGTCCGGCGCGATCCCGACGGCCGCGAGCTCGACCGCGAAGAGGGCGGCGGTCGTGCCGACGGCCGTGAGCACGACCAGCTCGCCGCCGAGGGTCGAGCGGCGGTTCACCAGGGAGACGAGGAGCGCGATGAGGCCCGCCCCGATCGCCTTGAGGGACGGGGCCGCGACGAGGAAGAGGAGGGCGCCCCCCGTCGACCAGGCGAGCGCGGGGTTCGCCTCGACGATTGCGCCGCTCCCGCCGAAGAGGAGGTGGCCGGAGACGGCGACGTCGAGGGCCGAGAGGACGAGGAAGGTGAGCAGGCCCCCCTTCTGGGAGGTCGTCAGCGGCGCGAACCGGTCAGAGAACGGCGTTCGTATCCCCCTCGTCATCCCGGTCCCCGGCATCATCTCTCCTCGCGGAGGTCCCGCCTCCGCTCCCCTGATTCGCCTCCGGGTATACAGCCTTTCTTCTCGAAGAGCCCGCGCTCAGTCCGTCCCTCCGATCATCTCGTCGAGCGCGGCGCCGGCCGGCACCATGGGGAAGACGTTCTCCTCTCGCTCGATCCGGAAGTCGATCAGGAACGGCCCGTCGGTCTCCATGGCCGTGCGCAGGGCCGGCACCACCTCCTCTGCCGACTCGACCCGGAGGGCGTCGATGCCGTAGGCCCGGGCGATCTTCACGAACTCGACCGGGGGCAGCTCGGTGTAGGCGTAGCGCCGGTCGTAGAAGAGCTCCTGCCACTGCCGGACCATGCCGAGGAAGCCATTGTTCAGGACCGCGATCTTGACGGGGATGTCGTGCTGCACGAGGGTGCCGAACTCCTGGATGTTCATCTGGAGGCTCCCGTCGCCGGCCACGACGAAGACGGGCAGGTCGGGGCGGGCGATGTGCGCCCCCATCGCGGCCGGGAGGCCAAAGCCCATGGTGCCCAGGCCGCCCGAGCTGATCCACTGCCGCGGGCGCCGGAAGCAGAAGGCCCCGGCCGTCCACATCTGGTGCTGGCCGACCTCGGAGACGAGCACCGAGTCGGCCGGGAGAAGATCGCTCATCGCCCCGAGGACGGAGAGCGCACCCAGGGTGCCCGACCGTGCGGCCCGGGGCGGGGGAGAGGCGTTCCTGCCGGCGCACCGCCCGCGCCAGGCCTGCCGGTCGGGGCCGGGTCCGACGGCGGCGAGGAGCTGCTGCAGGACGACCTTCGCGTCCCCCACGATCGGGAGGTCCGCGGCCCGGATCTTGCCGATCTCGGCCGGGTCGATGTCGATATGGATCACCGCCGCCCGGGGCGCGAAGGCCTCGAGCCTCCCCGTCACCCGGTCGTCGAACCGGGCCCCGATCGCGATCAGGAGGTCGCACTCGGTCACGGCCAGGTTCGCCCGGACCGTGCCGTGCATGCCGAGCATGCCCAGGGAGAGGGGATGGTCGCCCGGGATCGCGCCGAGAGCCATCAGGGTCGTGGTGACCGGTATCATCAGCCGCTCGGCGAGGGCCACGAGCTCGGGCGAGGCCCCGGCCGCGATCACCCCGCCGCCCGCGTAGATGACGGGGCGCTCCGCGTTCGCGATCAGCTCGGCCGCCTCCCGGACCTGCCGCGGGTGGCCCCGGGTCGTCGGGCAGTACCCTCGGAGGGCGAGGGGGGCGTCCTCCGGGTCGTCGGGCGCGGTCCCGGTGAGGATGTCCTTGGGGAGGTCGAGCAGGACCGGCCCCGGCCGGCCCGTGCCGGCGATCCGGAACGCCTCCCGGACGCTCCGGGCGAGCTCGCCGGTCCGCTTCACGAGGTAGGCGTGCTTCGTGATCGGGGCCGCGATCCCCGTGATGTCGGCCTCCTGGAACGCATCGTTCCCGAGGAGCGAGGTCGCCACCTGCCCCGTGATCGCGACCACCGGGCTCGAGTCCATGTACGCGGTCGCGATCCCCGTGACGAGGTTGCAGGCCCCGGGGCCGGAGGTGGCGAGGCAGACCCCGGTCCGGCCCGAGGCCCGGGCGTAGCCGTCCGCGGCGTGCGCGGCGGCCTGCTCGTGCCGGACCAGGACGTGCCGGAGGGGGGAGTCGTAGAGCTCGTCGTACACGGGCAGGACCGCGGCGCCCGGGTACCCGAAGATGGTCGAGACGCCCTGCCGTTCGAGCTCGTCGAGGAGGATCCGGGCCCCGGTCCTCACGGCGCCCACCCCCGTTCGGGAGCCGGCGCTCTCGGGAGAGGCGGCGGGGAGAAGAGGTGGTCGCGGAGCTCAGGCGGAGATCGGAGTCGTGCGGGTGTCGCATGCCGTCCGGGGGAGAACAAAGCACTCAGTCATGGTTGTCCATCACGGGTACGCATGGGGCGGGACGGATAATAAATCCGGGGACTGGGGCCGTCGATCGGGGGGACGGCGGCGAAACCCTCTAGAGGCCCACGGGCCCATGATCGGGGTACCGATGTCGTCCGGGAAGCTCTTTCGGATGCTCGAGGCGCTCGAGGAGCAGTGCCCCGGCATCTCCACCCTGCAGAAGGTCCTCCTCCTCACCGACGGATCGGTCACGACCCTGCTCGAAGCGGCCTTCGGCGAGCGGGTCCTCGTCCGGACGGTCGTCCAGGAGGTCGTTCCCGCGGACCGTGAGCAGGCCGAGCGGCTGGGGATCGGAGTCGGCGACCCGGTCAACCACCGGGTCGTGAACCTGGTCGGCGCCCGGACGGAGCGGGTCTTCGCGCACGCGGTCTCGTTCACCCCCCTCGACCGGCTGGCGCCCGGGGCCCGGGACGACCTGCTCGCGGCAGACATCCCGATCGGGGTCATTCTCCGGCGGCACCGGCTGGAGACACGGCGGGAGATCGCGGAGGTCGGGGCGGTCCGGGCCGGCGGAGCGGCGGCCGCACTCTTCGGTCTGGCCGAGGACGCCCCCCTGCTCTGCAGGCGGTACACCATCGTCCACGAGGGAGTGCCCCTGATCTGGATCCAGGAGCAGTTCTCCCCCGCGATGTTCGGGCGGGAGCGCGTGGCCTGCGCCGCGTCGGCCCTGCACCCCGCGGCAGGGACGGTCTCGGTCGTGGTCGAGGCGCCGTCGCGGCTCCACCTGGGGCTGATCGACCTCAACGGCGGGCTCGGGCGGGTCGACGGCGGGCTCGGCATCACCCTCGCGGACCCCTGCGGCGAGCTCGAAGCGGTCCGCTCGGAGGGGATCGTCGTCACCGGGGCCGGGCCGGAGCTGGCCGCACGGGTCGAGGACGCGGCCGGCCGGATGCTGCGCCACCTCGGGGTCGCCGGCGGCGTGGAGATCCGGGTCCGGCGCTCGATCCCGCCGCATATCGGCCTCGGGAGCGGGACGCAGTGCGCGCTCGCCACGGGGACGGCCGTCGCACGGCTGTACGGGAGGCCGCTGCCGGCCCGGAAGGTGGCGAGGGTCGTCGGCCGCGGGGGGACCTCGGGGATCGGGACGGCGGCCTTCGAGCACGGCGGGTTCCTCATGGACGGGGGGCACAGCTTCGGCCCGTGCGGCGAGAAGACCGGGTTCTCCCCCTCCGCGGCCTCGCGGGGCGTCCCCCCGGCCCCGGTGACGGCACGCCTGCCGTTCCCCGAGGACTGGCGGATCGTGCTCGCCTCGCCCCGGCGCGGCCACCTGGTCGGGGGGGCGGAGGAGGTCGACATCTTCCGCGAGCACTGCCCCGTGCCCCTCGAGGAGGTCCGGGAGTGCTGCCACGAGGTCGTGATGCGCCTCCTGCCCGGCGTGGCCGGCCACGACCTGGCCCTCTTCGCCGACGCCGTGAACGCGCTCCAGGGGCTCGGGTTCAAGCGGGTCGAGCTCGCGCTCCAGGACCCCCTCGTCCGGGAACTCGTCCGCGACCTCGTCGAATCGGGGGCGGCCTGTGCCGGCCTCAGCTCGTTCGGGCCGACGGTCTACGCGGTCACGGACGGGGACCCGGACGAGATCGTCCGGGCCGCCCGGGCCTGCCTCGGCGAGGAGGGCGGGGACGTCCTGGTCACGCGGGGCCGGAACTACGGCGCGGTGTACTGAGAAACAGCGCCGGGTTGCTCGAGATCGACGATCCAGCCCTTATACACTGGTCTTTCGAGGAGCGCTTTTCGCCGGGCTCGGCTTGATGCTCGAGAGATCCGCGCGGGCCCTCTTCCATCTCGCGAAGGGAGAGACCTCTGCCTGGAGGCAGCGAAGAAATAGGAACCGAAGCGGAAAGGCGTTTGGAACTGAACAGCGATCGATATTACGCCGGCCAAATCGCCGTGCCGGCTCACAGGGGCGTACTCGCCGTCATGGCTTGAACGACCACTTCAGCGTTGCATTCGTCTATCTCGGGAAGCTGCTCAGGGCCCCTCTACCATACCATCTGGCTCTGGCACGACCTACGGGACGGGATGAAGATGTATCGGACGTGGTAAACTCAGATAAACTTATGGCGACAGATAAATCACACCGGCCCGGATTGTAGGTTCGGTAAATTAGGGCGACATTATTTATTGTCCGAACAATCCCGATGAATCGGCTTACAGTATCGAGATCAGGTTATCACAGGTGGAACGGATATCTTCCGCCGTCATCCGACCATAACGTTCCCGTGCGGCATCGAGAGTCGGGATACGGCGTATCTGATCCTTGAGAAACCAGAATCGTTCGATTTCGCGGCCCAATACCTCGATATCGATCTCGTATCCACCGTAGTTAGGGTCGATAAGAGCTAGGACATCGGCACAGTCCTTCACCATCTTCGATAGTTCCCACTGTTCGTCGATGTAGGGAATACCATGCTCAAGTCGATAGGTGCGGTCCCACGCGGCCTTCAACTTCAACAAGACTAACACTGCCCGATTCGGAACGGCGATTGAAGGACCACCACGAATTTGTCTTGTTTCAGTGTTCTCCTTGAGGATATCCAGGGTAATCGAAAGGTTTCGATGACCCTCAAATGGGTTCGCAGAGCCGAAGGAGATAAAATCAAGGATGATTGGTCCATGAGGGGTGTCCTTCACAACGGTCTTGCCGAAAGGAAAAATGTCATCATATCGATATCCCTCATGGTTGTGGAGGTAGTGTCTCAGGCTTCCCTTTGTGCGATTGTTGGTGACAAGGTCAATATCAATCGAGCCGATGTAGGGGTTGTAGGCATCCACGGCCCAGCCGCCGATAAGCACAAGTCGAGGCTCTTCTGCAACCCCAGTTCGTTCCGCCGACCACAAAACGATTTTCAAGAGCTCATTCTTAGAGGTCTCGATGATCGCTTGACTGGGATTATAGAATGGCATAGGTCTCGACCATCGCCCTCGTCAAGTCCATTGCGCTGTATCCCAGCCCTGCAAGGTCAAGCAGTGTCTGTGCCGGGGAGACGACCTGAACACATTCTTTCTCTCTGACATCCGAGAAGACATCGCGATCAGGAGCATAGAGTTTGACCTGTATACCCGTGCCATCATTCGATCCTAATTGTTCCCGGAACTGCTTGACTGCCTCCTTTTTAACGTAGAGATATACGGCGTCTTGACGTACAGCATATCCCGTATAGAGTCCTCCCGCCGTATAGCAAGTAAACGCGAACGGAATCTCCTGTTCTCGAAGAGCCCACGTGATTTCCTGCGCTGCTGAGAGCGCCCCAGGTAAATCAACCTGTAGCTCGTCAATCTGAAGGTTTTTCATTGGGCGTTCCCATGCAACTCCGTTCAGGAGAGGCTTGGGATCGTCAAGCCTGACGTAGTTGTTCTTTATCTGGACAATTTTCTGCTCGGATAGTTGCTGGATCACTCGATAAGCCCAACCGTAGGAGACTTCCTCCTTAAGTGCGAGCTGCCGGATGGAACTAGTCTTCTCTTTGAGGAGGCGAGAGACAATCTTCCATGACTTGGGCGAGGTGATGCGGGTCTTTGTGGATTTATATTCTGAAGAGCTTTGGGAGTGCAAGGACCAGGGAAGTTTAACAATCTCGATTCCGAGCTCTTCCGCTAGTCCTTCTTCACGCCGGTGAATGGTTTTTGCCGCAATTACGGGTCGAATCTCCATATGCTTTGAGTATCGATGGTACCAAAGGTCTCTCAGGAGCTGCATACGGGCGATAGTGTCGATCGTTACGGGAGAATACTTGATTTCGACGAAGTAAAGCGCATTCCCCTTTCGAGATATGAAATCCGGTCGAAGGGGCAGGTCGGTGGAGAAGAACTCATACGGATCATTCAATCCGCTTGCTTCCTCCGATTCCGGAAGGCCCAATCGGCATCGGATGAAGTCGATCACTTCTTGAGCGGATTCCTTCATGGCTAATTATCACTTATAAGTGATACATATTTAACATTATCACTGATAGGTATCTTAGAAAAATGGTGAGTGAACTAAGGTGCCCGCGACAAAGGGCACACTTTTCGTGGGGTGTGTCCTCGCTCGAGATCCAGCCGGATCCCCTTCGGCGCCACGCTCATCTGCCTCGAAAAGCTCTGACTCCTCGACCGCATGGTTTGGTTTATGACCACATGCTTGATGTGACGTAAGATGCGTATTAGTTTCCCAACATATTTTTGTTCAGATTTTTCTGAGGGCGCCAACAACGCCGAGGCCACGAATAATATCGTTATGCCAGCCATGGTCGCAGGTCACCCTATCGTCGAGCCGCACCGAGCCCCCTTCCTCGACAAGGATTGCGGTCCCGGCCAGGACTAGCCCCTCCGCACGATAGAAAAGCCGGCAGACTCGTGGACCGTCTGGTCCGGCCGCAGCAGGCTCCCGATAACCGGGAGCCGACGACGGACCGTCCGCACTTACGCGAGCGCCGGCACGGTGTCGGCCCAGGCCTCGACCGCGGCGCGGATCGCGTCGTCCTCGTAGGACGCGAGCGTGACCGCCGTCCGCGAGAGCGCGAGCGTGAAGATCTCGCCGCTCGCGGCATGGCACTTGAGCGTGGCCGAGAAGGTGTCGTCCTCTGCGGCGTGCACGGCCGTCCCGCCCATGGCGGTGGCGACGGCGGCGTTCGCGAGCAGCGCGGTCACGTTCGCGGTGTACGCCGCGAGCGAGGGCGACTGCGCCGAGACGAGCCCGACGGTCTTCGCCTCCGTGTCCTGGTACGCGATCTTCGCCGTGTACCGCTCCTTCGTCTTCTCCACGGCCGGATGCGTCTCCGAGCCGTACTGATATGCAGTGCACCCGAACGGGTTGCCCGAGACGACCCCCGCGACGATCGCCTCGAACGTCGCGGCGTCCTCGATCGGGGCCGCGAGCACGCGGGCCGCCGACCGGGTCACCGATCTCTGAATGAAATCCCCCATCTCTCTTCTCCTGGTGCAATGCACCGAATATTCATTGTATTTCGGGAGATTTATGACGCTCAAAAAGGTTGGCGCACGTCCGCTCTCGCCGGTGTCCGGAGAGACGGTCCCGGTGCAGGGCAGGGCGCCGCAGCCGGCATCGGCTCTGATGGCGGTCGTCGTGGGATCCCTGCTTATACCGATTGCGCCCTTCCGCCCCGTCCAATCACCCCGCCGTCACCGAGCCGGAGCAGGAGGGACGCACGTCTCCCCTCTCCAGGGCAAGCAGCGGGGGAGCGTAATGACGGAGATCCGCGATAAAGAAAGAGCGTCGGCGACACGGTCGTCTGCGACCTGCTGGCAAAAAGAAGAGACGGAGCGGCGTTCAGAGATTGTTGAAGAGCTGCACCGTGTCCGCGAAATCGATCCGGCCGTTGCGGTCGAAATCGAAGGCCCCGATCGGTTCATTCGCGGCGATCCACGTCGTCTGATTGAAGTACAGGACCACGTCCGCAAAGTCCTTCCGGCCGTTGCCGTTGACGTCCTCATACTTTCTGTCCCCGTCCAGATCTCGCGGGGTGCCGGACCCGCCGGGGATCACCTTCACACTCGGGGTGGCGAGAGTCGGGATCCCCCCCTGCTTGACGAACTTCTGGATGCGATCGTTCCCCGTATCCGCGACGTAGACGTTGTCCGTGTTATCAACGGCGATTCCCCCCTGATATTGGAACTGTCCGTCACCAGTCCCCGTGGTGCCCCATTTCGTGACAAACGTGCCGGTCGACGTGAACTCCTGGATGCGACCGTTGTTTATATCCGAGACATAGACATCGCCCGTGTGGTCTACCGCGATTCCCCCCGGATACTGGAACTGCCCGTCACCAGTCCCCGTGGTGCCCCATTTCGTGACGAACGTGCCGGTCGACGTGAACTTCTGGACACGGTCGTTGTACATATCCGAGACATAGACGTCGCCCGTGCTGTCTACCGCGATGCCACTCGGACAGAGGAACTGCCCGTCCTCGAGACCCACGGTCCCCCACTGGGTGATGAAGGTCCCGGTCGACGTGAACTTCTGGACCGGATGGTTCCCTCCGTCCGCGGCGTAGACGCTGCCTGCGCTATCAACGGCGATACCGAGCAGATCGGCGAACTGTCCGTCCTCGGAGCCCCTGGTCCCCCACTTTGTGATGAAGGTCCCGTTCGACGTGAACTTCTGGATGCGAAAGTTCCCCGTATCCGCCACGTAGACGTTGCCCGCGCCGTCCACCGCGATCCCATCCGGAAGATCGAACTGTCCGTCCTCGGACCCCATGGTCCCCCATTGAGTGATGAAGCCCCCGGTCGACGTGAATTTCTGGACCCGGTGGTTTCCCTTGTCCGCGATGTAGACGTTGCCTGTACCGTCCACCGCGATTCCTTTCGGGAGATTGAACTGTCCGTCACCGATCCCCGCCGTGCCCCATTTCCCGACGAATTGATGCTCCTCTGTCGCTGTCGTGACCTGGACGCAGCACAGTAACAGTATCAGTAGGATCGGAATGGAGGGCAGTCTCATCGTTCTTGAAATAGTACATGCCAGCCGATGAGGCTATCGATCTGTCCTGGACGTGCGGTAGGTAATTCCCGGGCCATGTCCCCGAAGCGGTTCGGTCCTCGTTCATCATCAGATACCCTGTACCGATGAACCGGGAGAGAACCCCGGAGGCGACGGGGGGAGGAGATTAATGGAAAAAGGGCACGCTACCTTCCGGATTTCCAGATGTATCCAATCAAGGGGGGTGCTGCTTGTCGGGTATGACCATCCCGACACATTCCTCATCGTCAAGAACTGCTGGGGGGAGACCTGGGGCGAAGGCGGCTTTATTCTGAATCGCCTACAGCGAGTACTGTGGTGACCCCGTCGGTAGTGGCGGCCACCTCAAAGCATATTCCGGCATCACCGGGCCGACGGCGGCGTTCATCTTCCAGGGAACCGATTTCCAGGGAGACGTTCGTGTCCTTGGGCCCGGACAGTACGACATGGGCCGGCTCGGGATCGGTAACGATGTCATCAACTCCGTGAAGGTTCCGCGAGGATGGACGGTCACGCTGTATCAGCACGCCGGCTTCCTGGGTGCCAGGAAGGTGCTCGTACGAGACACATCCTCCCTCTCGGACTTCGATGATGTGATATCAAGCATTGTCGTGAGCGCGCCGATCCGGCGACCGGGTCAGGGCTTCCGCAGTTCGCGACGGAGATAGATCAGCACGACCACGCCCACCGCGATCCAGACAATGTAATAGAGAATGGGGAGGATCAGTCCGGCGAGAGGGAAGAGCAGATCGAAGGGATTGGAGACTTCAGCCACCGCGATCTACACGACGGTAGCGGGGGGGGGCGGGATCGGCATGGTCGAGGAGAGGGAGATGGTCGTGCCGGGGGGCACCTGCATACCGTCCTATCGTCTCCTGCGGACATATGTCTTGTTTATCAGCATCCCGGCTCGGTACCCCCCCGAACTCGCGTCCTAGCCTCCACTCACGAGCTACGGCACGGGACCTCCTCGACCAGCACTCCGCCGGCGGCCTCGAGGTCGACGAAGAACCGGTCGACGGCCGCGGCGAGCTCCTTCGCCTCCGCCGCGTCGATGGTCCCGTCCTCGCGAACCCGGTAGTAGACCGCGGCCTCCTCGCAGAACGATCTCACGACCCGGACGAGCGCCGCCACCCGCCGGTCCGCGAGCCACGACCCGAGCCGGAAGGCGCCGGCCACGGCGATGGCGACGAGCACGCCCTCGGGCCAGCCCTCGGCGACGATACCCACGCCGCCACCCGCGGTGACGGCGACTGCGCCGGCGATGATGCCGGCGTTCATGTACTGTTTCATGGTTCCCTCCGGTGAGAAGAGAGGGATGGGGGTCAGGGGAGTATTGTCCGAACGATGGTATATGACGCTCAATGGATCTGGCGAGTTACAACATCCACACCAGTGAAGTGCTCGGTATTCTGCTTCGGTGTCGACTCTAGAGCGTAGCTACCTTCCGCTTCTCCGTGATGCCGCTGACGCCAGCATGTGCCGTTGCCGGGACTCAGTCTTGGACAAGATCGAGGCTAATAGTGTCTTGCCGGCGTTCGGAGACTCTTTCAATCCGTTTGTTCTTCGTGACGAGAACGGATGGAAGGATGGTTAGTCCGCAGAGGATAATCTTTAAAGGTATTAATAATTTCAATTCTATTATGATCGGTAGAAAAGCAAGCTAACTGGTTACCATAGGAACTCTGATATCTGCTTGATTATCGAGCGAATGAATGTTTGGAGTTGTATTGATTACATGTTTACGGATTATTTTAGTGACAGAGAGAATGGACCACGTGAGAGAGATTTGGAGTTAATAACTCCGGAAATCTGGCGCGGCCTTTATGCTCTTATCGATAAAAAGTTCGAGGATGGATCATTCGGGAATCATTTCGGCAAGTATTGCGATCAGGGGCTCCCCTTTGGTTGCGATAAAAATTGTTTAAAGGCCCGAATTATCGCTGATATTCCAGAACTCACATGGCCTCTTGATGCTAACAAGATGCCCTCGCTTACTATTGTCTTTGATCTTATCGAATTCTGTTATCGATATATCGCTAAACCAGAAAGATATGGACCACTCCATACAGCCGAGCCTGATCTTTTCTCATCAGTGTGGACCTTCATCCAAAAACCACCAGTTCCTCATTACCATTATTCATACAATATCCAGGAGGGACGACAAGAGTTCCGTGTTCAAATTAACACCATTTTTTCCCGTAATAGACTCATGTTTGAACTCGATGTAGACGGGCATGTTATTCGACGGGGTCCACCGGTTCTACGAGAAAAACTACAACACTCGGTCTTTGAAACCGGAGATAAGGATCTGGATAACCTCTTGGAGAATGCTCGGGAAAAATTTTTTAGCACGGATCCTGACATGAGAAAAGAGGCTCTGGATAAATTATGGGATGCATGGGAGAGAATAAAAACGCTTGAAGGTTCAAATAAAAAGGAGACGTTACGGATCCTTTTTGAGAGAATTTCCCAATATCAGGACTTTAGGGATAAACTCAATAGCGAGGCAAAGGCGCTTACTGATATTGGCAACGATTATCGAATTCGCCATAGCGAAAAAACCAAAATCCCTATCGAATCTAGTCTGCAGATCGACTATTTATTCCATCGGTTATTTTCAATGATTCATTTGCTAATTTCTGTGACGAAAGGAGGGTTATAGGTTTTTTGCGGGTACTCACTCCCTCAATAGCGTGGTTAATGATTGAATTGGACATTCAATGAGATCCATTTTAACCAGCTCCTTACCGTCGATGCTCTCCTATGACAGGTAACAGGGTTATACCGACCGTCAAATTCATTAATAATTTCTTCGATCTCTTCGACCGGTACAGATTCGACCACGAATCCACGCTCATTCATTCGGGTGATTGTCTCTCGGAATGTGGGCCGCTGTAACAATTGACGTAACAAGAGAATATGGCGGCAACGCCTCGTCCTACAGCGCTGCATCTCCTTCCCAAGATCCGTTACAATAAGCAACCCCGAGTTATTTCCATTACGTTCGAGAAATCCCAGATAGATGGTAGCATTTGCATAATAATCTCCTTGCCGTTCATCAAACTCGAAATGCTCGGCAATTGATTCTTTGGTAATCGGATCGCCTGTTGATGATACAATAAGATCTATGATTTTGTCAAGATCATTCGCTTGTGGAAAGGGGATGTGAATGGGTTCAGTGTCCATATTTGGCACCGATTGTAAAAAATCCGCAAAATCAACGACCAGAACAGGATCCTCATTGATAGAATAGCATCGATGATCAGAGATTGTGACTTCGCCGTAATCATCGCCAAATTTTACCTTTGTCAAACAGAATAAGCCGTTTGAATAGGTAAAAAAGATTGGAATAATAGGCTTGTTAGTGCGGGTGGACCAATCTTTCAAGGGAAAAAATAATTGCCTGATGTGAAAATCCTCCCTCTTGCCGAGCTTGGCCTCGATCAAATAAACGCCATTCTCGCCTTCATACCCAGAATCGATTTCAATTTGTACACCTTTAATTGCTACAGGATCAGCAATACCTGGGAGATTAATCGAGAACGGATTTGAGCGATATTTGCCTCTGATGGTGAGAAAGAGGTTTGGTTCTGAGGTGAAGGTCCGTAAAACCGAAGCTAGATGAGCGTAATCAATAGCCTGAAATTCACTTGTAATAGAGCTTAGGTTCAATGTCGTGATTCTATCGGCATCAATTATCGAATCATGGCGTACAGCCGTAACCTCCTTCAAACCTGAATCAAAGATATAATAACTCCGATTATTTTTGTCACTGAATATTATATATTCCCCGTTTCTGATAGGGAGGATGGCGAGGTGGTTTCTTCTAAAAATATCAGGGCGAGACTCGAGTGTATCTTGTTTCGCCATGAGGCGAGGTTCTCGGTGGCCAGCTTCTTTTAGAGCCGATGCAGTAATCTTGACGTATCCATCTCTCTGAATTGCCTCAAGAAGTCCAAGCTCTTCAAAAACCCTGGCCCATGCGATATCATTCAGAGATGTCATATGAGTTCAATAGTTTGTGATGATGATTTCGTTAATCTCCCCTCTCTTAGTCCCATCACAATTGATCATCCGTTTCGCCGGAACCCGTTCGATCCGATAGTTCGAATAAAGGGTATCAAAGAAATTATCATCTGGATTGTGGTTTTTCGGATCCGAGTTGCTCAACATCAATTTCGCTCCGATTGTATTGCACTGTTCGAAGAAAGAGGCAAGTCGTCTCTGTTCATTGTCATCGAAGCCATTTTTCGAATAACCTGTAAACGACGAGGTCTGAGTAAGAGGTCGATATGGAGGATCAAAATAGACAAAAGAGGTATCAGATATATAGGAACCTGCAGTGGTAAAATCACCACAGTGAATCTCCGTATTCTGAAGATTCTCTGAATCTGCTCTTAATAAATCAGCATTGAGAATATTCGGATTTTTGTATCTACCGAATGGGACATTGAATTCACCCCGTGCATTTACCCGGAAGAGACCATTAAAACAGGTTCTATTCAGAAAGATTAGCTGTGCTACCCTCTTTGTCCACGTTGAATCAAACTGGTTGAGATTAATATCTGCCTTTGTTTGATTAAACTCATCCCGAACCTGATAGAAAAAAACTTGCCGTGCGGTATTGTCTGGCAGTGATTGGTATTTGGTTGAGAGCTCTTCAAGGTCGTATATTAGAGAATTAACTTCGTCTCTAACAATCGTATAGGCAAGAAATAACTCTTCATTGATATCAAAAATGTGACATTTCTCAAAATTAAAAATGCTGTTAAAATGGAAAAAGACGGCTCCGCCTCCTACAAACGGCTCGATGAATGTGGATATTTTTCCCTCTTTGAGTTCTTTAGGAGTTCTCTCCGAAAACTCCCCGAGTAGTTGGGTTTTTCCGCCGGCCCATTTCAAAAAAGGTTTTGCACGGGAACTTTTCATCATTTCTCCTTAAACGTACTAGAGTCTCACTATCTCAAGATATGGATAAGTGTTGATCACTCCGAATGGTGAAAGTAAAGAGAATGTCGTTTAGCCACTCTATTCCTGACAAGTGATCAGCTGAAGGAAAGGATTGCTGATTCTCCGGATACGGTTACCGGGCCGGCTCCGCACAGGCCGCGGGATTCACCATATCAGAACCCCGCTCCACAACCCGCCGCACCTCCCGCTCGTAACACTCCTCGCAGAGCCGCGTACCGCCACCGGCCCACGCTGCCGGCGCAAGCCCGCAGTGCGAGCACCTCCCGACCGATGCCCCCACTCGCGTCATCGTCGACGGGTCGACCGTGCCGGCGAGCGGCGCGACCTTCGCCCGCTCCCGCCCGACGGCCCGGCCGTAACATCGCTTGCAGAGCCGGCGCCGGTCGGCCGAGCCGGCGGACGACCGCTCCCGGTAGTGCGACGGCTTCCTCCCGCAGACCGCACACCGCTCCCACTCCGGCCCGTCCGTCGGAACGAACGCGTGGGGGTCGATCGAGTTGGCACAATCCCGCTGTGGCACGGCTGTGGCACACGGTGTGGCAACACCTGTGGCAACATTGAAACCTCGCGTTCCACCGTCCGATCCTCCTTCTACCTTTGAATAAGAGAGATCGTCAGATGATGTTGCCACAGATCCGGAGACAGAGTCCTCGGGAGAGGACTCCTCTGCGGCGCAGGCTGTCTGTGTGTGATCCGGGTCGTGGCAACATGCCGGATTGTTCTCTTCGCATTCGCCCGAATTCTCCGAACAAGACACGGTGCGGCCGTCATCGCGTGTTGCCACAGGTGTTGCCACAGGGTTGCCACGACCGGGATCGTGGCTCGATGGCGGCTCGTCCTCGAGCCAGACGAGCCCCGAGGCGCGCACCTCACGGTAGATCGCGGGGTCGAACAGAAAGACGTGCTGCCGGCTGGACCCGGGCTGTCCTTCCTCGTCCTCCTCGCTCACGGTCCGGTCCACCAGCGTGAGCGCCGGCGACTTGTCGAGCAGCCCCGGGTACTCGACCCCGCGGGCCGTCCGGCCGAGCAGGGTCCGCCTCGCTTTGTGATACGTCCACCCCGTCCACCGCTGCACATCCGCGATCGTGAACTGCTCCGCCGAGAAGCGTGCGGCCAGGCCGAGTACCACGTCCTCGCTCCGGTCGAACTTCGCCGAGAGCGAGCCGCCGGTCCCGTGCAGGTCGACGAAGAGCGCGGCCGCCGCGGAAAAGTCCTCCTCGGTCGCGAACACCTCCAGCCCGCCGTCGTCGAGGCTCCGCCGCTCCCGCTGGAAAAGACGGATCAGCGCAAAGGAGCGGATCAGGTCCAGGAGCACGTCGGGGTTCCGGCGGTTCCGGACCGAGGCCATCCGGATCCGCAGGGCGAACGGGATCCGGACGTAGACGAGCCCCTGCTCCTTGAGCAGCCGCCACATCTCGCGGCAGACCCGGAGCTCGAACGGGTCGGGGACGGCCTCGTCCGCGGCCCGGTTCCCGAGCGCGAGCTTCTTCCAGAAGACCTCGCGGTCCTGCTCCTCCGAGTCGTCGACCCACGCGATCAGCATCCGGTTCAGGACCTGGTCGTCGTAGAGGGCCGAGACGTTCGCGAGCCACCAGACGCACCGCTCGGGGATCGTGCAGTGCTGCACCTTCCGGTCCCTGTTGACCACCCGCATCCGGATCCGCTCCGTGAACTTCGTGGTCGACTCCTTGAAGACCTCCTGCAGCTCCTCCGAGAGCGCGATGTCGTCGAGGAGGAGCACGGTACCCGGGCCGATGTCGTCCGAGTAGTAGAGGGCCTTGTTGCTCATCCGCTCGGCGAGCCGGAACTCCTCGGGGACCTGCCGGAGCATGGCCATCATGCCGCTCGACTTGCCCTTGCCCGACTCCCCCGTGACATAGACGTGCAGGCCCCGCGAGTTCAGGACCGTCTGGGAGGCGATCGAGGCGACGAGGCACCGGGCGAGCGTGGCGTCGCCCACGTGGTCGCGGGCGAAGGCGTCGAGGAAGTACCGGACCGGGTCGCCGTGCTCGAGCACCTCCCGCGCTGTCTCGATCGCTGCGTCGTCCGGCCGTGACATCTCATCGGCGACGGGCGGGAGTGCCTCCCGGGTCGGGGCACGGCCGGCCTCGAATCGCGCCCGGAGCTCGGGCCACCGCTGCCGGCCCCCGCCGCAGGAGTCGTGCTTGCACCCCGCGTGGACCGCGCCGTTCCCGAACTGGATCGCGTAGGCCCCGTCCGTGTGGGCGTCGGAGAACGGGCACTCCCGGAGCGTAAACAGCGTCGCACCCTGCCAGGGCTTCTCGGCCGCGACTCCGATCCCGTGCTCGGCGAGCCAGGCCCGGAGGTCGATCCCTCCCCTCGGGGACGCCGCCGGCGCCGGGGCCGGCGGCTCGGGCGCCGGGAGGGAGCCGGCCAGCGCCCGGAGGAGGGATGCCGGCACGACCTCGGGCTCGGACGGCCTGGAGACGAACGCCGAGCGCCTGTGCGGCCGGTCCTTCGTCGAGTCCCCCTTCCGACCCACGGTCCCGTAGCACTTCCAGATCCGGGCGGCGTTGTGGTTCGCCGTGTCGACCTTCGCCTCCTCGTTCGAGAACCGGGCGTCGAGCGCCCCGAGCACGGCTTTGACAAGCGCGGTCGAGGCCGCGTCGTTCGGCAGGTCGACCCGGTAGAGCAGGTGGCCGCCGTTCCCGCTGTCGGCCACGATCGGCCGGGGCCAGCCGAGCTCGGTGAGCGCCTCGCAGATCGCCCGCGCCGTCCGGCACGCGGCCCGGTGCTCGTCGGCCGTGGCCGAGATCCCGCTCGGCCGGACCGGGTCGACGTCGATCGGCAGCCAGCGCCGCCGGAGGATGTCGCCGTCGGCCGTCGTCGCATCCTTCCGGCCGAGCCGGCTCTGGACCCGGTTCGCCCGGCGGGAGAGGAGGGCCGGGTCGACCGGGTTGAGCGTGAGGTAGACCCCGCTGAACTCGCCCGAGGCGTCCAGGACCTCGGCGGCCGCGGCCATACGGGAGAGGTCGCCGAAGTACCCCGACGAGACCCGGCCGTCGATCCCGATCGCCCGGAGCTCGGCGACGCCCCCGGGCTCGACGAGGAGTTCGAGGGCCTCCAGGACCGGGCGGAACGGCCGGTCCTCCACGTCGCCGTTCATGGCGCGGCCTCCCGCGCCGCGATCCGCCGGCGCCAGGCCTGGTAGTCCTCGACCACGGCCGCGAGCCGCTGGGCCTGGGTCGGCGAGCGGAAGCCGAGCCGGGCCCGGACGGTTGCAACGACCTCGTCCGCCGGCGTCTCCGCGAGCCAGGCCGTCCCGCCGCAGACGGCCGCGAGGCCGAGGAGCCGGCGGCGCTCGATCAGGACCGAGCGGCTGTACCGGCGGGAGGCGACGCCGGCCCGGGGGTCCGCGACACGCCGCCCCGGGGGAC
>Ga0074193_1001995_pt1 | contig 20911 bp, 17 predicted proteins | sample EPASupsiteHSE605_FD_64523 | JGI IMG/M metagenome (GOLD analysis project Ga0074193, IMG submission 64523) | Bioremediated contaminated groundwater from EPA Superfund site, New Mexico - Sample HSE6-05 | ecosystem: Environmental > Aquatic > Deep subsurface > Groundwater > Contaminated ... | reverse complement strand
GGGGCGTTTTTTTGTCCTCCAGAGAAAGGATTTGGTATTATGGCAGTCAAACTCATCATGCTCATCGTCTTCTTCACAATTATGGTAGGTGTCGGCTTCTATTGCCGCCGTCACGCAACAGACGTCAACGGTTTCGTCCTAGGCGGACGCTCGGTCGGTCCATGGCTGACAGCCTTTGCCTACGGTACAACCTACTTTTCGGCGGTAATCTTTGTTGGTTACGCGGGTCAGTTCGGCTGGAAATTCGGAATTTCCGCAACTTGGATTGGTATCGGCAACGCAATAATCGGCAGTCTCCTGGCGTGGGTAGTGCTCGGACGAAGAACCCGTCTTATGACGCATCACTTTGACAGCGCGACGATGCCAGAGTTTTTCGGAAAGAGATTTAACAGCAAAACTCTTAAAATCATTGCCTCGCTTATCGTGTTCATATTCCTTATCCCTTACACGGCCTCTCTTTATAACGGTCTATCACGTCTTTTCGGGATGGCATTCAGCATTGATTACACTGTCTGCATAGTCCTAATGGCGGTGCTGACCGGTGTTTACGTTATCGCTGGCGGCTACATGGCAACCGCAATCAACGATTTTATTCAGGGCATTATAATGATTATCGGTATCGTCGCGGTCATCTTCGCGGTGTTAAAAACCAATGGCGGCTTCCTCAATTCTCTTAGCGAGCTTTCTAAGGTCTCCGATGAAGCAGTTTCGTCCAATCCGGGGGTTTTTGCTTCCTTCTTCGGGCCCGACCCGCTGAACCTGCTGGGCGTCATAATTTTGACCTCTCTCGGCACCTGGGGTCTTCCGCAGATGGTTCAGAAATTCTACGCGATAAAAAGCGAGGGCGCTATCAAAAAAGGCGCGATAATCTCCACCGTTTTCGCAATAATCATCGCCGGCGGCTGCTACTTCATGGGCGGCTTCGGAAGGATATTCACAACGGACGAAATCGTTAAAGCAAACGGTTTTGACTCAATCATACCGACCATGCTTTCCAACTACTCCCCCTTTCTTATAGGTCTTATCGTTATTCTCGTTCTGTCCGCTTCGATGTCAACGTTGTCATCGCTTGTTATGGCCTCGTCCTCAACGCTCACGCTAGATTTCATCAAGCCTCTGTTCGCGCAGGATATGAAGGAAAAAAAGCAGCTTCTAAGCATACGTCTGCTCATTGTTTTATTCATACTTATCTCGGTCGTCATAGCCGTATTCCAGTACAAAGCAAACGTCACCTTTATTGCGCAGCTTATGGGCATCTCCTGGGGCGCTCTGGCGGGTAGTTTCCTTGCTCCGTTCCTTTTGAGCCTCTACTGGAAAGGAGCTACAAAAGCCGGCGTATTTGCGTGCTTCGGCTTCGGCTCGATAGTTATGATACTGAACCTCCTTTTCCGCAGCAGCTTCCCGGCCATACTTGCCTCACCTATCAACTGCGGCGCTTTTGCAATGCTTGCCGGCTTTATAATCGTCCCCGCTGTTTCACTTTTTACAAAAGCTCCCGACAAAGAGCTTATCGACGACGCCTTCGCCTGCTATGACACCAGAGTAGTCGTAACGGCAAAGCACGACCTCGGCGAATAAAAGCGCAGAACGCCCGCTGCCGGAAAGCAGCGGGCTTCTTCTGTCTATGTCCGTGCTAATTTCCGTCCGAGTATGAAATACTGCGAAATATCGCAATTTTACGAGATAACGATTGACAAAATGAAATAATCGACGTAATATGAATGCGCAGGTGTGTTTTTCCACATTTGTTGAGCATCGGCCGGAGGTTCGTATGCTTTGCAAGGGCGGGACACATATTATTTATGCTCAAATTGGGCAAATTGAAAAGGAAGTGACAACGAATGAAATCCGACCCGTTGCCGGACAGTACCAGTAAACCTCCGCATACAAATAAATAATTCAAACAGAACCGAGCTTTTCATTGCTTTGTTCTGTGCGAAGCAATGAAAGGATTGAGATAAATGGTCAATTACTATCGTTCGAGAAACAATCGTCTCGAACAGATCGACAGCCAGGAACCCGGCTGCTGGATTTCGATGATCAATCCGAATGAAGCCGAGCTGCGGCAGACTTCCACTGAATTCGATCTCGACTCAGACACTCTCAAGGCCGCGATGGATGCATATGAGCGCTCCCGTATCGAGACCGATGAGAACTACACCATGGTACTTGTAAACATACCGACTATCGAGGAACATAACGAAAAGGAACTCTACAACACCATACCGCTTTCAATCATCGTGACAAAGGACGTCGTTATTACGGTCTGCAGCGAGGACACTCCGATCTTGCGTCCCTTTGCCGCCGGAAGAGTCCGCGACTTCTATACGTTTATGAGATCGCGTTTCATCCTACAGGTGCTCTACAGAACCGCGACACTCTATCTGCAGTACCTCAGTTTCATTGACAGAAAATCGGACGAGGTTGAAAACAAACTTCACAAATCCACAAAAAACCATGAGCTTATCGAGCTGCTCAAGCTCGAAAAAAGCCTTGTATATTTCACCACGGCTCTGCGTTCAAACGAAGCTGTTCTTGAAAAGCTGTCAAGATACGACATCATTAAGAAATATCCTGACGACACCGATCTTCTGGAGGACGTCATAGTCGAAAACAAGCAGGCTATCGAAATGGCCAATATCTACAGCGGTATTCTCAGCGGCATGATGGATGCTTTCGCCTCCGTCATTTCAAACAATCTGAACATAGTTATGAAGGTCCTTACCATTATTTCTGTAGTCATGGCTATTCCTACAATGATTTTCAGCGCATTCGGCATGAATGTCAACATAGGAGCTATGTCGTTTACTCAGGCACCGTGGGGATTTGCCGCCATTGTCGTCGGCTCGGCTGTTCTGTGCTTTGCTGTCTATCTCATTTTTGGCAAGACAAAGCTTTTCAAGTAATCGATTAGCTTTGCAAAAAGAATCACTCCCTTATGTTCAAGGGAGTGATTCTTTTTAATCATATATTCCGGTTTCCGTTTCCGCTTTTTCCGGTTCAGGTAAAGCAGCTGTACTTTTTTTTAGAAACCCGAGCTTTGTCTCGGAGATAAGAACTGCAATAAAGATGAGCGCAAAGCCGGCGTAGAGCTTGGCTGTAATCACCTCATGGTTTATTAAAACAGAAAATCCCGCACCGAAAACCGATTCCAGCGTGATTATTATCGCGGCCGTGGACGGCGGAGTGTGCTTCTGCCCGAAGGTCTGGCACAAAAAACAGACTGCCGTGCACATGACGCAGAGGTAAACGATACTCCAAATATTTGCCGGAGAAATCTCTGTCGGGAACGGAGTTGTCACAAGCGCCGAAGTCCAGCCTAAAACGCCGGCCGTCGCAAACTGGAGCATTGTAATAATAACTACGCTGCGTCCTTTTACATACTTTGCCGTAAGAACGATATGTACCGCGTAAAAGATGCTGCAGCACAGCGTAAGAAGGTCGCCTAGCTCAATCGACCTGTCGTTTTTCAGTGAAACGAGACCGATACCAACAAAACAGATAACGGTTGAAATAAAGTTGAATTTGTCGGGACGCTTTTTACTCAGAAACCATGAAACGAAAGGAACAAGCACGCAGTAGGCTGCCGTGAGAAAGGCGTTTTTACTGGGAGTTGTGTAATAAAGCCCGTAGGTCTGCACCGTGTAGCCCGCGAACAGAAACGTACCGAGAACGATTCCGTTTATAATATAGCGTTTGTCTATTTTTTTGAGCTCTTTAACAAACACGACAGCCAGCAGGAGTGCGGCTCCGCTGAATCTAAACGCGAGGATGTAAAGCGTGGGTACGGAATTAAGAGTGTTTTTCAGAACAACAAATGAGGTTCCCCATATCAGTGTGGTAAATACCAGCGCCATTCGCCCCAGTACCGCGTACTTTTTTCTTTTATCGATTGCCATTGCCTGTTTGCTTATCCTTCCCGGTTCCCGCCGAAACGTTTTATTTCTTTTTCATATGCTCTGCTGCCGCCTTCATCATAAGGCGTTTAGTACCGCTTTCGAATTCAATCTCAACTAGACTGTCGCCGCCCATCGGGGTCATTTTTGTGATAACACCCTCGCCGAAAGCCTTGTGGACGACCCCATCCCCGACGCTGAAGGAGGCAGATGCTTTAGGAACCTGCTGCAGTTGCTGGGACAAAATGCTCTGTCTGGGCTTTGCTGGCGCGTAAGGCTTTTTTACCCCCGAGAAATAGAGGCTCTGCTCGGTTCTCATTTCGTTCATTGAGAACGCGTCATTTCGAAGCGCTTCTTTGCGGTCGAGGTATTCGTCGGGTATCTCGTCGATAAAGCGTGAGGGGCTGTGCGCACTCGTGTTCCCGAACAGCATCCGCTGTCTTGCGCATATCATGGTAAGGTTCTTCCTTGCCCTCGTAATCGCCACATAGCAAAGCCTGCGTTCCTCTTCCATTTCCTCAGGCTCGCCGATGCTTCTTATTCCGGGGAATATGCCTTCCTCGGCTCCGACGATGTACACATTGTCAAATTCGAGCCCCTTTGCGGAATGCATTGTCATCATAACGACGCAGTTATTATCCGTCTGATAGCTGTCAATATCGGTGTAAAGCGCGACCTCGTCGAGGAAGCCCGAAAGATGAGTGTCGCCCGTTTCCTTCATGTAGCTGATGATATTTGTCTTGAGCTCGCCGATGTTCTCGACACGCGCAATATTCTCATCAGTAGGCTTTGCTTCAAGAGCGCGGACGTAACCCGTTTTGTCAATCACGATGTCAAAAAGCTCGTCCAGAGGAGTGTTTTCCTCAAGCGCACGGAGCTCCTCTATCATAATTGAGAATTCGCGCAGCCTGAGCGACGACCTTTCAAGCTCGCTGTATTTATCGGCGTTTTTAATAACCTCAAAAAGCGAAATCCCCATCGCCGCGGCTATTGCCTGTGCTGTATCGATGGTTTTGTCGCCTATTCCTCTGGGCGGGCTGTTAATTATCCGAAGCAGGCGCAAATCGTCCTGCGGCATGAGCATAACACAAAGATACGCCAGCATATCCTTGATTTCGAGCCTGTCAAAAAAGCGGGTGCCGCCGACTATGCGGTATGGTATACCATTCCTTTTGAAAGCGTATTCAAGCTTGTTCGTCTGCGCGTTCATGCGGTAAAGCACGGCGTTGTCGCGCCAGTTCGTACCCAGCGCAAAGCTCTCGAGTATACTTGCAGCAACGTACTGCGCCTCGTCGTTTTCATTTTGCGCGACATAGAGCGTGAGCTTTTCTCCCGCGCTCTTTTCCGTCCATAGTTCCTTGCCCTTACGCGCCTGATTGTTTCGTATCACAGCGTTTGCCGCGCCCAAAATATTTCCGGTCGAGCGGTAATTCTGCTCAAGGCGGATGACTCTAGAGTTTTTATACTGGCTTTCGAAGCTCAGTATGTTCTCTATCGTAGCGCCGCGGAACTTGTATATACTCTGGTCATCGTCGCCGACAACGCAGATGTTTTTTCTTCTGCCTGCGAGAGCCGCCGCGAGACGGTACTGCAGATTATTCGTATCCTGATACTCGTCGATAAGAACGTATTTGAAGCGTTTCTGGTAAAACTCACGGACGTCGTCGTTAGCCTCAAGAAGAAGTACGGTATTGTAAATAAGGTCGTCGAAGTCCATTGCGTTTGCGTCTTTCAGGCGTTTTGCATAGGCGGCGTATGCCCCGCCGATTACCTTACGGCGCACATCGTTCATCGTGTTTGCCTGTGCCAGATAGTCCTGAGGCGTCACCATTTCATCCTTGGCCTTGCTGATGTAATTTAGTATCGTTTTCGGCGGAAACGCTTTGTCGTCAATTTCAAGGTCTTTTATTATGTGCTTCATAACGGACTGGCTGTCCGTTGAGTCGTATATGGTAAAGCTGCCCGAATAGCCGAGCTTTTCGGCATGAGAGCGCAGTATTCTCACACAGGCGGAATGGAAGGTCTGAGCCCAGATGTCCTGCGCCTCGGGGCCAAGCATGTTCTCAAGACGGGTCTTCAGCTCCTCCGCCGCTTTGTTTGTGAAGGTTATTGCGATGATTCTCCACGGCTCACAGGGCTCAAGCACCGAGAGCACCCGCGCTTTTTCCATATCCCCGAAATTCCTGTCCGCCGCCGCTTTCTCCAGGAGCTCCAATTCCGCTTCACACGCGCCCGCAGGCAGCTCGTCGCAGTCGGAGGCTCTGCCGTAGCGGAGAATATTCGCGATCCGGTTGATGAGAACCGTCGTTTTTCCGCTTCCCGCGCCTGCGAGAAGAAGCAGCGGTCCCTCCGTTGCCATAACGGCCTTCCTCTGCATATCGTTTAAATGTCCGAAATCGCGCTCAATAACGGCTCTGCGCGCTTTTACAAACCTGTCGTTAAATTCTTTATCAGTCATTTCTGCACCCTGTCGTTTTTTTGCATATTGTTTTATTATACTCTTACCCGTGAAGATATTCAATACGCTTTAACTGCCGGATAATGAAACTTTAAATAAAATGTTAACACTGCATCAGCATTATTGTGCGCGGGCTGAAATTACTGTAAAATTAGATAAGGCGTTCATGCGGGGCGCCAATGCAAAATATAAGAGGTGTTTACTTGAGAAAGAGAATCTACGACTTGATCAGCGAAGCGTTGGAGCACGATTTATGGAGTAAGCTGTACGACATTTTTATGATTTTTGTAATCATAGCCAGCCTTATTCCCCTTGCTTACAAGGACTACGGCAGCGCATTAAGAATAATCGACTACATAACGGCGTCGGTTTTTATCGTCGATTATTTACTTCGTCTCGTTACGGCGGATTTCAAGTTCAGTAAGAAAGGCGCGGTGTCCTTTCTTGTCTATCCGTTTACGCCTATGGCAATAATCGACCTCCTTGCAATTTTGCCCACACTATCGCCCATAAGCCGCAGCTTCAAGCTTCTCAAGCTTTTGAAACTGCTCAAATTTGCCAGAGTTATCAAAGCCATAAACTTTCTGCGGCACTCCAAGTATGCCGCGATAATCGAAAACGTGTTCCGAAAGCAGAAAGACGCTCTGACCTTGGTCATCATCATGGTTTTCGCCTATATTCTGGCTGCCGCACTCGTTGTATTCAACGTTGAACCGGATTCTTTCAGCTCTTTCTTTGACGCCGTTTATTACGCAACGATCTCGTTGACGTCTTTAGGCAGCAGCAATATTGTTCTCGTAACGACTCTCGGCCGTGCCGTAACGATGGTTTCCTCCGTATTGGGCGTTGTTGTGTTCGCGCTTCCGGCGGCAATTCTGACATCCGGCTACCTCAGGGAACTGCAGGCCACCGAAGCTAAAAATGAATATATGAATTAACGGGAAAGCCTCAGCTTTCCCGTTTTTATGTGAGCATTTCCTTTAGCCTTTCGACCGCTCGTTTTTCCAGTCTTGAAACCTGCACCTGCGAAACTCCCATAACGCGCGCCGTACTGTCCTGAGTAAGGCTGTGGTAAAAGCGCAGCGCAATCACGCATTTTTCTCTCTCCGGCAGACGGTCAATCGTCTCGCGGAGCGATACTCTTTCAACGAGCCTGTCTTCCTGTCCGAAATCGCCCAAAATCTGCTCTAGCGTAAAGCCCTCCTCGCCTGTTTCACGCTGCAGGGACTCCGTCGGTCCGACGGCTGTCTCCGCGCTTGCAATCTCAGCGGCGTCCAGCCCAGTCAGCTCGGAAATTTCGGAAAGCGTCGGTTCCCTTCCGTTTTTTTGCTCCAGAAGAGACCTCGCGCCTTTAATTGACTGCGCGCGTTCCTTTATTCCGCGGCTTACCTTGACTGCTCCGTCGTCACGTAGGAACCTCCTTATCTCGCCTGAGATTTTTGGAACCGCATATGTTGAAAACTGTGTTCCGTACTCCTCGTCATAGCCCTGTATCGCTTTCAGAAAACCCACACAGCCAAGCTGATAAAGGTCGTCCGCTTCCACTCCCCGTCCGAAAAACCTTCTGGCAATGCTCCAGATAAGTCCCGAATTTTCCTCGATCAGACGCTCCGAAGCATTTCTGTCTCCGTTTTTTGCTTGTTTCAGAGCTTCCGTCATTTCCTCCGTCATACAGGCAAAGACCTTCTGATTATGCGGCGTGTCATGGTAACGCTAGTTCCCTTCCCCTCTGCCGAACGAACTTTGATTTTATCCATGAAGCTTTCCATAATAGTAAAGCCCATGCCGCTGCGGTCGTCCCCTCCCGTTGTATACATCGGCTCTCTTGCTTTTTTTACATCCGGTATGCCTATGCCGCTGTCGCGCACCGTGATTTCGAGCGTCCTGTCTCCAATTATCCTTGCGCGCAGCCATATTGCCCCGATTACGCCCGGATAGGCGTGTACGATGCAGTTCGTAACGGCCTCGCTGACGGCAGTTTTTATATCGGCAAGCTCCTCAAGCGTCGGGTCGAGCCTTGCGGCAAAGGCCGCGATGGTCGCCCTTGCAAAGCTCTCGTTGACGCTGCGCGACGTAAACTCGATTTTTATGTAGTCCGTGTTTGTCATGTCGTATTTTCCTTTCATCAGGTTTTAGCCAAAACTTTTATCACTCTGTCAATGCCAGAAGCGTTCAGCACGCGCAGAGGCTGGCCGCACGGGTTTTCGACCCACGACCTACCCCCGATGTCGTTCATCCGCTTGTTCACGCGAATAATAAGAGCGATTCCCGAGCTGTCCATAAAACTCAGCTCCGAAAGGTCAATTATGCAGTCTCTCGGGAGATGCTCGTCTATCAGAGACTCTATCGTTTTCATTGCGGGCTTTGCCCCGTGATGATCAAGCTCGCCCGAGAAACTAAGCCTCAGAGAACCGTTTGATTCAGCCGTGTATATTCTCATCTTCATTCCTCCGCCCTTTTCCGCGCAAAAAATAACAGCGCTGCGGGCTATATGCCCACAGCGCTATTTTAATATATGCCTGTCCTATTTTTTTGTCGAAGGCGGACGCCTTCACTTTACCTAACTAAGCTTTTTAAGGCTTTCCGAGAGATTTTCAATAAGGGCTTTCGCCTTTGCGGCGCGGTCTTTTTCTGCCTCTATTACCTTTTCGGGAGCCTTTGCTAGGAAGCCCTCGTTTGAAAGCTTCGCCATTTGCCCGTCATATTCCTTCTGCGCCTTTTCAAGCTCCTTCGTGATGCGCTCGCGCTCCTTTGCGAGGTCGACAAGGTCGGACATAGGCATAAACATTTTGGCGTCGCCTGTCACGACCGAAACCATGCCGTCAATGTCGGTGGGTGCTTTATCCGCCACGGTGACCTCGCCCGCATAGGCGAGCTTCATAAGAAACGCCCTGCCGTTTTCAAAAACTCCGCCCTTGTCGGTGACAATTATAAGATGCGCCTTACGGGACGGCGGAACGTTCATTTCCGCTCTGCGGGAACGTATTGCCTTTATTGCTTCCATAAGCGTTTCAAAGTCCTGTTCATCCTTATGGAAAGCCAGCTTTTCACTATATACCGGATAACTTGCAAGTATCAGCATGTCGCCTTCATGGGGCAACGCCTGCCATATCTCTTCGGTTATGAACGGCATGAAGGGGTGCAGGAGTTTCAAGGTTTCTGTAAGGACATAGAGCAGAACCTTCTGCGCGTTAATTTTGCTCTCCTCGTTCTCCCCGTTAAGCCGGGGCTTAGTAAGCTCAATATACCAGTCGCAGTAGCTGTCCCAGATGAAGTCGGAAACCTTCTGCGCGGCAACGCCGAGCTCGAAGCTGTCCATGTTCTCGTTAATTTCCTTTGTTACGTCGTTGAGCTTGGAGAGTATCCACTTATCCTCGGTTTCGAGCTTAGCCGGCAGCTCGCATTTGTCAATTGTAAGGTTCATCATTACAAAGCGGCTCGCGTTCCAGATCTTGTTCGCGAAGTTGCGCATTGCCTCGCAGCGCTCGGAGAAAAAGCGCATATCGTTTCCGGGACTATTGCCCGTAACAAGGTTGAAGCGCAGGGCGTCGCTGCCATAGCTGTCTATGATTTCGAGGGGGTCGATGCCGTTGCCCAGGGACTTTGACATTTTGCGTCCCTTATCGTCTCTGATAAGTCCGTGAATGAAAACGGTGTGGAAGGGCGGCTTTTTCGTGTGCTCGCAGCCGGAGAAGATCATACGGGCAACCCAAAAGAAGATAATATCGTATGCCGTTACCAGAACATCGGTCGGATAGAAATAATCGAGGTCAGGAGTTTTTTCCGGCCAGCCAAGCGTGGAGAATGGCCAGAGCGCGGAGGAAAACCATGTATCCAGAACGTCCTCGTCGCGCGTGATGTTTTTGCTGTGGCACTTTTCGCATTCTGTCGCGTCCTCGCGCGAAACCGTAACGTGACCGCAGTCTGCGCAGTACCATGCCGGTATCTGGTGGCCCCACCAGAGCTGGCGCGAAATGCACCAGTCGCGGACGTTTTCCATCCAGTTCGTATATATTTTACTAAAGCGGTCGGGGACGAACTTTGTCTCGCCGTCCTCGACGACGCGGATTGCATCCTTAGCAAGCGGCTGCATTTTAACGAACCATTGAGCGGAAATTATTGGCTCGACGTCCGTTGCGCAGCGGTAGCAGGTGCCGACGTTGTGCTGATGGTCCTCGATTTTCTCGACGAGTCCAAGAGCGTCGAGGTCGGCGACGATAACTTTTCTCGCCTCGTAACGGTCAAGTCCCTGGTATTTTCCGCCAAGCTCGTTTATTTTTCCGTTGTCGTCCAGCACGCGGATGACCTCGAGATTATGGCGAAGTCCGACTTCGAAATCGTTGGGATCGTGCGCCGGGGTCATCTTGACGCAGCCGGTACCGAACTCCATGTCGCAGTATTCGTCCGCGACTATTGGTATCTCCCTGTCCATCAGAGGAAGTATGCAGGTTTTACCGACTATGCTCTTGTAGCGCTCGTCATTCGGGTTTACGGCAACTCCCGTATCTCCCAGCATCGTTTCGGGGCGTGTCGTCGCAACGACTACGAAACCGCTTCCGTCCTTAAGCGGATAGCGAAGATGCCAGAGATACCCGGGCTTGTCCTTGTACTCTACCTCGGCGTCGGATAACGCCGTCGTGCAGTGCGGACACCAGTTAATTATGCGGCTGCCTTTATATATTAGGCCCTTTTCATACATCGAGACAAACACTTCGCGGACGGCCTTGGAACAGCCCTCGTCCATCGTGAAGCGCGCTCTCTCCCAGTCGCAGGAGGCGCCGAGCTTCTTTTGCTGCTCGACTATGCGGCCGCCGTATTTGTTTTTCCACTCCCAGACCCTCTCAAGAAACTTCTCGCGTCCGAGGTCATAGCGGGTCAGCCCCTCCTTGCGGAGCGCCTCCTCGACCTTTATCTGTGTTGCTATCCCCGCGTGGTCGGTTCCCGGCACCCAAAGCGCCGCAAAGCCCTTCATGCGCTTGTAGCGGATAAGAATATCCTGAAGCGCCGCGTCCATCGCGTGCCCCATATGGAGCTGACCGGTAACGTTGGGTGGCGGCATAACTATTGTAAACGGCTTCTTTTCGGGGTCGCGTACTCCCCTGAAGGCTCCGCCTTTTTCCCACATCTCGTAAATGCGAGCTTCAACTTCTTTCGGCTCATAGACCTTTGAAAGTTCTTTTTTCATTTCGCTCCTCCAACTTTTTGCAAAACACGAATTCTGTCTGCGGATAAAAACCAAAAACGCCCCGAGCTTATGCTCAGGGCGTAAAAACCGCGGTACCACCTGAATTCGCAAAAAAACTGCGCACTCTCTCACTCTTAACGCGGGCGGACGGATCGACATTTCCTTCGATCGGCTCAGGAGCGACCAGCAACCCGCGTACGCGAAAGCTCTCACCAAACGCTTTCTCTCTTTGCCGTACGGTACGGTTGCACTTCTCCGTCAATGCTTTTGATTTATTTTGAAATTATATATTGAAGAACCTTTTTTGTCAAGTGCGCCAGAACGGTCAAAGCCTTGGCACGCTATTTTTCTTCGAGATACGCGCTTGCCGAAAGTGCCGCGATGTTGCCCTGTCCGACGGCGACGGCAAGCTGATACGGTTTTCCGACGCAGTCACCGGCGGCAAAAACACCGGCAATCGAAGTTTTCATCGAGCTGTCGACCTCTATATGACCGTTTTCAATCTCAAGTCCCGCAAGAAAGCTGCCGGGCGCAATCGTACTGCGCAGTATGAAAACGCCGTCAGTCGGATATGCGACACCATCCGCGACTAGCTCCGCAACGGTCTCATTACCGCGAATTTCGAATTTAGAAGCTCTAGTTTTATCGAAGTATTCGACCGAGCAGCCAATCGAGCGGAGAAATTCCGCCTCGCTTTCGGCCTCTTCGTTCAGACCGATGACCGCAACCTTTTTTCCTCTGTAAAGCATACCGTCGCAGGTTGCGCAATAGGAAACGCCTTTTCCCAAAAACTCCTGTTCGCCCGGATACGAAGTCTGCTGGACGACGCCGACGGTCAGAATAATTGCCCTGCAGTCGTAATAGTCCTGACCGCACGACACGGAAAAACTCTCGCCCATGGAAAGCGCGTTCAGCGCCCTGCCGTTAATAATCTCGATTCCGGCGTCCTCCGCCTGTTTCAGGAAAGTCTTTAATATTTCTTCTCCGCTGGCGCTGGGGCAGCCCGGATAGTTTTCAACCACCTTTGCTTTCCATAGGTTGCTCTGCTCAGCGCTGTTCGAAATTACTTTTACGCTTTTATTCCGGTGCTTTGCCGTCAGCGCGGCGGAGATTCCCGCAGGCCCCCCACCGATTATAATTATGTCTGTCATTCGGTTATCCTCCCAATGATAATTCTCTCTGTAACGCGCCTTATTCGTATCGCTATTTTAGCACATTGATGTTGTTTTTACCAGAATTATCGCTTATAATACATTGAAAGAAACGAAAGAGCTTTTCCGAAGCGAGAGGGACGGTTATACGATGGACGAAAACACCAGCAATTTTATTCACGACTTCATTGACGAGGACTTAGCGGAAGGCGGAGCTTATGCGGGTATGCAAGTGCACACCCGTTTTCCGCCCGAGCCAAACGGCTATCTGCATATAGGCCACGCAAAAGCCATTTATATCGACTTCGGGACCGCACAGAAATACGGCGGTCTTTGCAATCTGCGCATGGATGACACTAACCCCGCCAAGGAGGACACCGAGTTCGTCGATGCCATCCAGGAGGACATCCACTGGCTGGGCTACGACTGGGGCGACAGATTTTTCTACGGCTCCGACTATTTTGAAAAGACCTGCGGCTATGCTGAGGAACTCATCAAGAAAGGACTTGCCTATGTCTGCGCTTTGACTCCCGAGGAATTCAAAGAGTGCCGCGGCGGAGTCGGAGTTCCCGCTCAATCCCCCTACAGGGAAAGACCCGTCGAGGAGAGTCTTGACCTTTTCCGACGTATGCGCGCAGGCGAATTTCCCGAAGGAAAATACACGCTCCGCGCAAAGATAGACCTTGCCAGCGGCAATTTCAATATGCGCGACCCCGTGCTTTACCGCATACGCTACATCGAGCATCACAGACAGGGCACAAAATGGTGCATCTTCCCAATGTACGATTTCGCTCATCCCATACAGGACGCGATCGAGGGCGTTACCCATTCGCTGTGCTCACTTGAATACGAGGATCACCGTCCTCTCTACAACTGGGTCATTGAAAACGTGTCGGTACCGTCCAAGCCGCGTCAGATAGAGTTTGCGCGCCTCGGCATTAATTACACCGTAATGTCCAAGCGTAAGCTGCGCAAGCTCGTGGAGGACGGCCGCGTGTCCGGCTGGGACGATCCCCGTATGCCCACCATCTGCGGACTGCGCCGCCGCGGCTACACTCCGCAGGCAATACTGAGCTTCTGCGAGCGCATAGGCGTTGCCAAAATGCCCAGTACCGTCGAATTCGGCTTTCTGGAACATTGCCTCCGCGAAGATTTGAATATAACAGCGACCCGGGTCATGGCGGTGATGGAACCCATAAAACTCACAATAACTAATTACCCCTCGGACAAAACAGAGATTTTTATGGTTGAAAACAATCCCAACCGCCCTGAGGACGGCGAGCGCGAGGTCACTTTTTCCAGAAACCTTTATATCGAAGCCGAGGATTTTATGGAAGCACCCGCGCCCAAGTATTTTCGTCTGTTTCCCGGCAACGAGGTTCGCTTAAAGGGCGCATACGTCGCGAAATGCACTGGCTGCGTCAAGGACGAAAACGGAAACGTTGTCGAGGTCCTTGCGGAATACGACCCCGAATCGTCTGGCGGCGACCCCAAGGACGGACGCAAGGTCAAATCGACCATACACTGGGTCGACGCGAACACGGCGCTCGACGCTGAAGTCCGCATCTATGACAATCTGTTTTCCGACCCCGATCCCGACGGCGGCGACAAGGATTTTCTTGACTGCCTCAACCCCGATTCTCTTCGGATATTAAGGGGCTGCAAGGTCGAGTCCTCTCTCAGGAACGCGGGTTTTCCGCACTCGTATCAGTTCATGCGAAAGGGCTATTTCTGCGTCGATAACCGCGACAGCACATCTGAGCATCTCGTTTTCAACCGTTCCGTCGCGCTCAAGGACAGCTTCGTTAAATAGGCATACGGCATTTATGCGGGGCGCGGGACACATTTTCCGCGTCCTTTTTGCGCGTATGCGGAATGCTTTTATGTAAGAAAAAACACTTGACTATTTTACGCAATAATGCTACTATTATCGGGCATTGCGATATATGCGCGAGTGGTGGAATCGGCAGACTCGCCGGCTTCAGGTGCCGGTGCTCTTAACGGGCGTGGGGGTTCAAGTCCCCCCTCGCGCACCAAAAAATCCATGTGACGGAATCTAAGCTGTCACATGGATTTTTTTATTTCCCTATGGTACGTCACATTTGCTTTACATCAGTGGGCCTGATTATATTAACCAACTAGTATCATAATTTATAAATAACAAAAAAAGCTGTGGATTAAGCAGAAAATGAATATAATGCTCTCAAATAGAATTCCTGTTTCATCGCTTAGGATGCTATTGAATGCAAAATGCTAAACCCTGTAACATTCAGTATTACAGGGCTTTTCTAATTACTTCAAAAGCTTCGCAAATCATTCTTCGTCAGGTCAGAGTCTGTGTTTCTTGACTTTATAGGGCGAAAAAGCTAGTATTATAATCGAAACGACGGTAGGGAGGTTTACGCCTTTGAGTACTTTGCTTATAAAAAACATACGGTATCTGGTGACCAATGATGAAAAGGGCTCCGTACTTCGGAATGTAAGTCTATTTATTCGGGACGGCGTGATTGTTTCAATCGGAAAAGATTCACCAGAGGCCGACGAAGTTATTGAAGCAGGCAGAATGGTCGTCTATCCCGGGCTTATTAACGCGCATCATCATCTTTATCAGATTTTTTCTCGTAATCTCCCGCAGGTACAGAACATGGAGCTTTTCCAATGGCTCGAGACTCTCTATGAAATATGGAAGCACCTGGACGACGAAGCGATAATCTGCTCCTCGGCTGTCGGTCTGGGCGAGCTGCTAAAGACCGGATGCACGACCTGCTTTGACCACCACTATGTCTTTCCCTCCGCACGCAGTACGGGCTTCATCGATATGCAGTTTGAAGCGGCGGATCTGCTCGGCATCCGTATGCATGCCTCGCGCGGTAGTATGTCACTGAGCAAAAAGGACGGCGGACTTCCGCCGGACAGCGTTGTTCAGACCACCGACGAGATTTTGAAAGATTCCGAGCGCACAGTTAATAAGTACCACGACCCGAAGCCCTATTCCATGCGGCAGGTGGCTCTTGCGCCCTGCTCCCCTTTCAGCGTAACGCCGGAGCTCATGAAAGAAACCGCAGCGCTTGCAAGACAGCTGAAAGTTCGCCTGCACACGCATCTTGCCGAAACTAAGGACGAAGCTGCCTTCGTGCGGGAAAGGTTCGCTATGACCCCTCTCGAACTGATGCAGAGCCTCGGCTGGGTCGGCAGCGATGTGTGGTATGCCCACGGGATACATTTCAGCGGAGAGGAGCTTGAACTGCTGGCTAGTACCGGCACAGGCGTGTGCCATTGTCCAGTTTCCAACATGAAGCTCTCCTCGGGCGTCGCGAATATTTCAAAAATGTTGAAGCTCGGAGTTCCTGTCGGGCTCGGAGTGGACGGAAGTGCATCAAACGACGGTTCAAATATGCTCGAGGAAATCCGTGTGGCATACCTTCTCCACAGACTCAACGACGGCGCACAGGCTCCCTCCGGAGCCGAGATTCTGCGAATGGCGACCTCGGGCAGCGCAAGGCTGCTAGGACGAAATGACCTTGGAAAGCTTTCCGTCGGCATGGCGGGCGATTTGTTTATGATTAACGCGGAAAGACTGGAGCTGACCGCTGCTCTCTCCGATCCCGCAGCCTTCCTTGCAACTGTCGGCTTCAAGGGCAGCGTCGATTATACCGTCGTGAACGGCAGAGTCGTCGTTAAGGACGGGCGCCTCGTGAGGACCGACGAGGAAAAACTATCAGCCAGAGCGAATGAGTGCTGGAAAAAGTACATGTACCGTTACGGCAGTTGAAGGCTCATCTCCAAAAGCTCCGACAAAGCGCGCTTATTCAGTTAAATTAAGCCCTCGGTTTCCGAAACGGAACCGAGGACTTTTCCTTTGTATTCCTGCCTTTTCGCCGTCTTGGAAAATCTTACAGCTTGCCTTAATGGTAACAAATAGTTACAATATACGCAAACGACAAGGAGTGGCCTCGTTATGAAAAGGATTCTTTCTGCGTTATTGATACTGTGTCTTCTGACCGCGCTTTTGCCCGCTGCCCATGCTGTCACGCTGTCGATAGGCAGCACAACCATAGCCGATAAGGTTTCGTTATATAACGGCGTTACATATGTGCCGCTGAGAGCGACCTCTCTTCTTCTCTGCCCCTATGCGAGCGTTTCCTGGGAAAGCGGCAGGGCTTATGTAAGAGCGTCGGGGCTGACTATCACCGCTCGCCCTGGAGATTGCTATATTGACGCCAACGGACGCAAGCTTTTCGTCAAAGACGGTGTAAAGCTCATTAACGGAAGTACTTTGATTCCCGTCCGCGTCCTTGCAAAAGCGATGGACGCCTCTGTTTTTTGGGACGGCGCAGCTCAAAAGGTAAGCCTGGCAAGCGGAAGCAATACAATTGAGTCGGGAGACTCATACTATTACAGCAATTCCGTTTACTGGCTTTCCCGCATTATTAACGCGGAAAGCGGCGGTGAACCGCTCTTTGGAAAAATCGCTGTGGGAAACGTCGTACTCAACCGTGTGAACAGCTCCGACTTTCCCGATAATATCCACGACGTCATTTTTGACGATGCCGGCGGCGTTCAGTTCACGCCCGTTTCAAACGGCACGATCAACAACACACCCAACGAGGAAAGCGTCCTTGCAGCGAAGCTCTGTCTGGACGGAGCCTCCGTTGTCGGCGGCAGTCTTTTCTTCCTCAATCCCACTAAGGCTACAAGCTCTTGGATAGTAAAAAACTGCGCCTTTGTAGCCACGATTGGCAACCATTCATTCTACGCATAAGTACGTTATCTGATTATGCACGGCCGATATTCGGTAATTTAGCTTTCATCACCTGCCGACTGTTGCTTTTCCGTCTTTATTCTGATAGATTTTATTTATCGATAATGACAGGATTTATTACGTTTAAGGCGGTGACCTAACATGGATGAAGCTCTTATTGCTCCATGCGGAATGAACTGCGCGCTGTGTATCGCATATCTGGGTAAGAAAACCGACCTCAACAATCACGGTTTTCACAGAATGTACTGTGACGGCTGCCTACCACGCGGACAAGGCTGTCTTCACATGGGCGACAAGTGCAGCAAGCTTTCAGGCGGTCTTGTGCGTTTTTGCTACGAGTGCGGCGATTTTCCGTGCAAGCGTCTTAAAGCGCTTGATAAGCGTTACAGCACAAAGTACAACATGAGCATGATCGGAAATCTGATTGCCATTCGTGATGACGGCATGGAAGAATTTCTTCGCAAGGAAGAATTAAAATGGTGCTGTCCGGGATGCGGCGGAACGGTATGCTGTCACAACGGTCTCTGCCTCAAATGCGATATCAAAAAAATGCTATCAAAAAAGAAATAACAATTTGGCATATATATTTAACATATTAAATCACAAAGCCCTGCGATCTTTTGATCGCAGGGCTTTGTTGGAGCTGGATGCGAGAATCGAACTCGCCACCTCATCATTACGAGTTTTGATATTTTTGAAACTCCTGTTTTCTTCCACGTCTGTACCCATTGGTAATGCTCACTATTTCATTTTTTATGTTACGCCCGCGTCTGCTTATTATAGTTGATTTTCGTGTAAATAAACCCCAAATAAACCCCAATTTTTGCTCAAGTTATATTTACAAAGTTGAACATTTTCGATAGTTGGTATAGTATTGCTTTAATTATAATACTTAAGGAGTATTTTTATGTATGTACTAGTAGGAAACGGTGTAAATCTTAACGGGAAAAACTGGTATGATTTTTCGAATGAGCGTATTGTTTCACGATTTGCCGATAGCTTACAAAGGCATAAAAGTATCCTAGAAGGGCTCTTTAATGTAAATATTTGTAACATTGGGGATTTGGCAAAAACAGAAAATGGCGATGGTATAGAGCATATTTTTGGGAGGCTGTATAACGAAATTAAAATGCAGTATCTTTCTAAAACTCACGCTGAAGAACTACCCGTTGCCGTTCACCAATGTATGCTAGATATGATTACTATTATTGGAATAGATGCAATCTATTTTACAAATAACAAAATAAACTACCCGGACATTCCTTACACAATAATAGACAAATTGAAAAAAGCAAATAAAGTATTCACTCTTAATTATTTTGAAAATTGGGACAATCTAAATAACTGCGTTTATCTCCATGGTAAGTATGAGCCCAATCTAATTAATGCTAATGGGACCTTATTATGTGATAAATGGCGTTACTTAAACTGCCCAGAATATTCGCAGCTAATTGAATATGGCCATATACGCTCTGAAATCAATAATGTTCACGAATTGACAATGGCCCCTGTGAATTTAGATAAGCACGACATTAAGGTGATTTATCCAAGTGATTATACCTATCCGTCTGACGATTTGTTCCCAGGAGATTATAATTATAACGAACTTGAACAATATATTACGATAATTAATAGCTCTGGAGATAGCCTGCATGTTTTCGGCATGTCACCATATGGAGATAAAGGATTGATAGAAAGGATTGGATATATAGAAAACATTGTGATTTATGTTTTCAAAAGAGCACAGAACGCGAAATTGGAAAATGATTGGTCGAGATTGTTGCCTAAAGCAGTTTTCAAAGATTCAACGGATTTTTATCGAGATAAAAAGGTTAGTGAATAACAAAAAAGCCCCTCACAGAACGCTTTATGTTCTGTGAGGGGCTTGCTTCATTTTATGTACTCTCTAATTTTTCAACGTCTATAGTTTTGGTCGTTTCAATAACAAGGCTGCCGATTGAAGTTATATAATTATTTATAGCCTCGTTGCTGGCCCATACTCCTTTGGCTTCTTCAAGCCCTTTTTCGAGGAGTTTCGATATGGTATTTACAGAAAGCAGCAGTTTGAGAATGGTAGGCAGCTTTTCATAAATCTTTGCTGCGACCTCTGACCGTTTAAGTATTCCAGTCTCTCCGCCGTATTCCGCTTCTACCTGCGTTACCCATGCAAAGAGCATCAGCTTAATTGCCTTAATACCGTTCTTGCGGATATAGACGATGAACCCGATCAGAGCGACAAGCAGAATAGCAACGCTGTCCCAGTTTGCGATTATCCATGCTATGATTTTCATGTTATACCTTCTTTCAATTTTCAGCAGTTTTCCAGTTTTGAAATTCTTTTGGCCAGTCGCGGAGTTTTGGGAGCTCAATGGTTTTGCCTGCGAGATTGTGAGTGCAATCAGCGAGGTATTCAATCATCCCGTTCCTAATGAAGACATGATTACGGAATTCAAGCTGTTTCTCTCCCCTTTTACACGTTGTGAGCAACGATGGCGAAAACGTCGGAGCCTTTTTATTTCCGTCAAAGGTCCAAGAATATTTTTCTCTGTTAACAGGAATCCAAAGAATCTGGTCTAGTCCTGGCAAATAGAAAACAGCATACTCGGTACTGCCCTCACCATACCTTGGGAAAGTATAAACCCGATCATCGAGGTTTGCTTCGATGAGTTGCTCATGGCGTTCGTTTTCGCTTCCAATAATGCGAGTAATTATTACCTTATCCATCGTTACCTCCCGCCGGCGCCGTATCGGCGTCGGCATTGTCTGTTGTCGGTGCTGCCGGCGTTTCCGGCGTCCCACTCGGGCTTTTGATTTTGCCTACAAGGTCCTCGACACCCTGCGCGGCGTTCTCAATGACCTTCGTCGAAAAATAAAACCCGAAAACATACTTGCCCAGCTCGGTCACGTTTTCGGTTATGTACTGGATTGACGCAGAATCGCCAAAGCTGAGAATCGTTGCGACCTCAGAAAAAAGAATGACCTCAATCCATACCAGCAGATACGTCTGCGTAATGAGCTTTGAGAACGTCTCGACTCTGTCCCAGAGCTTCAGATATTTCTTTTCTGATGCGCTCTTAAAGCTCGATGTCTTTGAAGATTTTGAGCCGCCCGAACTTCGTCCACGCGCCTTTCGTATAGCTTTCAGAACATCCATAAGCCCCTCCGTATATGCTCTTGACGGTACGGTCATCAACGCCGTCATTCACTACGACGCCGATGTCAGAACCGGCCGCTTCGTAGATTTTGCCGTTCCGACCGACAACTGCAACATGAGAAATCGGATTGCCGGAGAATACAAGGTCAAGCGGCTGGAGCTCTGACTTTGCCACCGGTACACAGTAGACATCGTAGAGTGACTGAGCCGTTGCATCGTCAACATCGGACGCGGCAAGCGGTAGCTCGATAATGTTTTCCGCGGCCCAGAAAAGCCCGGAGCAGTCCTCACAGCGCAGCTTTTCG
>Ga0074193_1001994_pt1 | contig 20924 bp, 19 predicted proteins | sample EPASupsiteHSE605_FD_64523 | JGI IMG/M metagenome (GOLD analysis project Ga0074193, IMG submission 64523) | Bioremediated contaminated groundwater from EPA Superfund site, New Mexico - Sample HSE6-05 | ecosystem: Environmental > Aquatic > Deep subsurface > Groundwater > Contaminated ... | reverse complement strand
CGATAACTCCCAACGGCTTTTCCTTCTCATAAATGCTTAGGACATCTTCTACGGTTAGTGGTTCAAAGTATAGTTTATCGGAGGTATCATAGTCGGTGGAAACTGTTTCTGGATTACAGTTGACCATCACTGTCTCGTAACCCAAATCGTGAAGAGCAAAAGCTGCATGCACACAGCAGTAGTCAAATTCAATTCCCTGACCAATTCGGTTGGGACCTCCGCCCAGGATCATTACTTTTGGTCGGCTCGTAGCCGTGGTTTGATCCGGAGCGTTATAGGTTGAGAAATAGTAGGATGCGTTTTCCACACCACTTACCGGTACTGCTTCCCATCCTTCCACTATACCTAGAGACGTTCTGCGCTGACGAATTTCGGCTTCCGGCAGATTTAGCAGCATGGCTAGATAACGATCAGCAAAACCATCTTTTTTAGCCTGGATTAGTAGTTCGGAAGGTAGTTGTGGTCCCTCTTTATACTTGAGGATCTCTTCTTCCAGCACCACCAGTTCATGCATTTGTTGAATAAACCAGGGTTTGATATGGGTTAATCGGTAAAGTTGATCAATATCGGCACCTTTGCGCAGCGCCTCATACATGATGAATTGGCGTTCACTGGTGGGCTCAGCTAATAATGATAGCAATTCTTCCAGGGAGCGCAGGTTATAGTCCTTGGCGAAACCTAAGCCGTAACGATTAGTTTCCAAGGAACGAATTGATTTTTGCATAGCTTCTTTATAGTTTTTGCCAATACTCATAACCTCGCCCACGGCGCGCATCTGAGTGCCTAATTTATCCTGAGAGCCGGGAAATTTTTCAAAAGCCCAGCGGGCAAATTTAATGACAACATAATCGCCGGAGGGAGTATATTTATCCAGGGTTCCGTCCCTCCAATAAGGGATTTCGTCTAGGGTTAAACCCGCTGCCAGCATGGTAGAAACCATAGCAATGGGAAAACCAGTGGCTTTTGACGCTAAGGCGGAGGAACGAGAAGTACGGGGATTTATTTCAATAATCACTACCCGACCGGTTTGGGGATCGTGGGCGAACTGGACATTAGTTCCGCCTACTACTTCTATCGCTTCCACAACAGCATAGGAGTATTTCTGCAATCGCTGTTGAAGTTCCGGACTAATCGTCAGCATCGGGGCTGCACAGAAGGAATCACCAGTATGCACACCCATAGCATCAATGTTTTCAATAAAGCAAACCGTAATCATCTTATTATTAGCGTCTCGGACTACTTCTAGCTCTAGTTCTTCCCAACCTAGTACGGATTCCTCGACCAGGATTTGTCCAACCAAACTAGCGGCGATTCCGCGATTAGCGATAGTCTTTAACTCTTCAACATTATAAACCAGACCGCCACCGGTGCCTCCCATGGTGTAGGCCGGGCGGATAACCACCGGATATCCTAATTCCGCCGCTATTTTTTCGGCTTCCTCAACCGTATAGGCTGGTTTACTCTGAGGCATTTCGATACCTAGCCGATTCATGGTTTCTTTGAAGGCGATGCGGTCCTCACCACGTTCAATGGCATCGATTTGCACTCCGATTACTTTGACACCGTATTTTTCTAAGATACCAGTCTTGCTTAGCTCCGAACATAGGTTAAGAGCTGACTGGCCACCTAAATTAGGCAGCACTGCGTCAGGACGTTCCTTAGCAATTATGTCTGACAGACTTCTTAAGTTTAGTGGTTCAATATAGGTTACATCTGCGATTCCCGGGTCCGTCATAATCGTGGCTGGATTGGAATTAACTAAAACAATCTGGTACCCCAATTTCCGTAGGGCTTTGCAGGCCTGGGTGCCGGAATAGTCAAATTCACAAGCCTGTCCTATCACGATCGGGCCTGATCCGATAATCAATACTTTGTTGATGTCAGTTCGTTTCGGCATATTTTTCCTCCCAATTATAATGTAGAATGAACTATAATTTTACTCTGCTAAATACAGATCTACTAAATTTTTATTTTATCATATAAAATGGATAAGTTAAATTATCTCTCTTATTATAATGTTGTATACATCTATGATGGGGATCAAGTGGCCTCTATTACTGAGAGGTTCAAGTCACATAAGAATAAATATGCTATCAGTTACAGGAAATTAAGCCAAAAATAGAGAAGGTAATAAAAAAGAAAATCTTGACCATTAACCGGTTTTTGTAAATAATGATTAAGATATTATTGATAATATTTAAAGAGGAGATTGCGATAGTGAGTATTTTTGAAGCAATAATGTTATTATGCTTCGGGGCAGCCTGGCCATTTTCAATCTATAAATCGTATAAATCTAGATCCATTAAAGGTAAAAGTTTCTTTTTTCTAATAATAGTTTTAACTGGTTACATATCCGGTATTTTGCACAAGATTTTTTACAATTATGATAACGTTATCTACCTTTATATCTTGAATATGTTCATGGTAGGAATTGATATCATATTATACTTCCGTAATCGTAGATTGATAGAGCGTTCTAGCGTATATAAGGGTCAACAATAACTAATCTAAGAAAGAAAGAGAGTCTAATTTGTCCGGAGGGAAAGGTGCAGGCAAAAGAAAAAAATGCGATTATAATTGAAGACTGCTGCCTAAAAGTTGAACATTCACGGCTCATAGGAAAATCAGGGATGTTTGACCAGTGATCGTCCTTTTTGCAATAATAATCATTCTCGTCAGGGATGGCAAGTTGATCGAAAATCGAATTCTACATCAGATAGTGATAAACAAAATGTTTAATTAGGGGGGATATTTATGTGGGAAGAATTTAAAAAATTCGCTATAAAAGGAAATGCAATGGACCTAGCTGTAGGGGTAATTATTGGCGGTGCTTTTGGCAAAATTATTACCTCACTAGTAAATGATATTATTATGCCAATTCTAGGTCTTTTCTTAGGCGGAATTAATTTTACAGATTTGCAAGTCCATTTTGGTAAGGCCGTGATTAAATATGGTGCTTTTACCCAAAGCGTATTTGATTTTTTGATAGTGGCGGTAACTATTTTTCTGTTTATTAGATTAATATCTAATTTAAAGAAAAAGGAGCCGGCATCTCCAGTAATTGTTGAAGTTCGGGTTCCATCCCAAGAAGAAGTTCTTCTTGGTGAAATTCGTGATTTGTTAAAACAAAATAAAAACTAAAATAACTAAAATAAATATGATTAATTCCTATGTATTTTTAACCGGGGATTAACTAGGATTACATAAGCGGCCACCCACTTTTGGGTGGCTTTTTATCGAACAATAATTTAAGTTATAAGTTGGCTGAGGACTATGTTTAATAGAATTAAAAATGGTCAGCCAGGATATTTTTATTTTATATCGATAATATTTCTATTTTCAGAGCTTTACAATATCTATTGATTAAAACCGTAGCTTCCCTCGGGGTTACAATTGAAATGGCGGTTCCACTTTGTCCCGCTCGTCCTGTCCGTCCTACCCGATGAAGATAAACTTGAGGATTTTCAGGTAAATCCAGATTAAAGACATAGGCTACTCCAGGGATATCCAAGCCGCGAGCAGCTAAATCCGTAGCAACTAGCAATCTTATTCTTCCTTCGCGGAAATCTTCAATTGCTTTTTTGCGGTCCGTATTCACCAAACTGCGATTTATCCCGGCCGCTTTTAATCCAGTATAGTTTAGCTTCGCAACGGTTATGTCAATATCATAACTTCTATTAACGAAGACTAATGCTCTTTCAATATTATTCTTTCTTACTAGCTTTCGCAGATCTTCAATTTTATCACGTCGTTCGGTTAACAAGTATCGATGGATAATTTCAGTTGCAACATTAGATTGGCCGGTTACTATAATTACTTTCGGATCCCGCATAAATGTTGTTGCTATGTCAATTGTAGACTTGGTTATAGTGGCCGAGAACAACATCAGTTGACGTTCTTTCAATGTAGTCTTGATTATTGCTTTAACACTGTCCAAATTTTTATCATCCAGCATCCGGTCAGCCTCATCGATTATAATGATCTTTATTGTATGTGCAGCTATTTTTTTCTTCCGAATCAATTCCAAAATTCTGCCGCTGGTACCTACTATCACATGCGGCTTTTCTCTTAATTTTTCTATTTGACGGATGATATTGACATTGCCGATAATAGGTACAGCGGTGACCAGTAAGCCAGAATTAATGGCTAATATTTCAACCTGGTGTTGGATCTGGATCGCCAGTTCATTGGTCGGGGTAAGTATTATGGCTTGCATCTCTCGCTTAGTCGGATCAATCTTTTGAAATAGGGGCAGTAAATAAGCTAGCGTCTTACCGGTTCCGGTCGCCGACTGGCCGATAATATCTTTACCCAACAGCGCTAAAGGTATTACTTGTGATTGTATTCTAGTGGGCACGGTGATATCGACTTTATGCAACCCGGTTGCTAGGTTCTCAGCGATCCCTAATTCTTCAAATGTTTCAATCATTTTTTCTCCTGTAGATTATCATAATTATTATTCTATGGTTTTGATTTGTTTGATTGTACTTTATTAGTCTTTAAATTATTGAAAAAACAATGACTGTTAAATGGTGCATGAGTTGGATTACATTGACATTGTACTAATCAAATGATACTTTTTAGAGGATATCATACTTTAAAAAGGAGCCCAAATAATTATGAATATAAAATATCCATATTTACAGTTAGTGGTCGCTAATTTAATTTGGGGTGGAAACTTTGTAATCGGCCGGGCCGTATCGGACCAATTGCCGCCAATTACCTTATCCTTCTTTCGTTGGTTAATAGCCTTGATAGTGGTTTTAATTATTTTTCGTAAGCAATTACCATCCAAAGAAGAAATAAAACAGATGCCTTCTAAGGATTGGTGGTATATTGGATCAATGGCCATATCCGGAGTGATCGGGTTTAATACTTTACTATATATCGCTCTTAATTATACAACCTCCATTAATGCTTCTCTGGTTTTCGCTGCTACTCCGGTGGTAATCGGAATTCTATCCTTAATTATCTTAAGGGAGAAACTAAAGAAGAACCAGGTGTTGGGGATTTTTTGTACGTTTTGGGGAGTGATTTACATTATCTCCAAAGGTACATTAACAACGTTAGCCTCCCTTTCTTTTAATCGGGGGGATATCATTGTGATATTAGCGGTTCTTGCTTGGGGACTGTATTCGATTATTGTCCGGCATACTAAGCAATTACCTTTTTTTAGTACCTTTGTCCTTTCAATAGTGATGGGGGTAGTTGTATTATTACCGCTTTTTATTTGGGAAATTACTCGCCCCGGTAATGTAATTATATGGTCCGGTTTTTCTATTTTATCAATACTGTATGTTGGGATCGTTGCTTCCATTGTGGCTTTTATTTTATGGAATTCGGCGATTATCGAAATAGGCCCCATAAAATCCAGCGTTTTTTTAAATTTAATTCCGGTATTTGCGGCGCTCTTTGCAGTTTTTTTTAATAATGAAGTTTTAGCCAGGTATCAATTAATTGGCGGTATAATTGTAATTCTCGGGGTTTATCTATCGACTCTTAACAGCCATAATTCTGATTAAATCCTTTTCCCCAAAGGATTTTCAGATTAAATATCTAGACTGCCCACCTACCAATTCCATGACCCATCTAGATTCCATCTGCTTGGATTGGGCTGAACTAGACCAATCTTTATAAGTATTCTATCTTTTAAAGTATACGGTTCCCTAAAATACCCCATCTCAACACACTTATCGTCTGCCTGATAATTGTTCATTTGAGCATCAGCAACAGTCATTGCTTGCAGATTGCTGACATCCATCGTGCTTGGATACTTATTACCTAAAATATAAGGTGGAGCAAAATATACATTCGTTTTTTTATCTACATAAACAATTGTACCTGGGGGTACCGGGTCCTTAATGATAATCCACTGACCAAATACGGCAACAAGTACCGATATTCCGACGACAATAGCGATGATACTATAGATCTTTTCCATGGGGCCGCCTTTTAATGGGTTGGTTCTCATCGGGCATTCACCTCACATACTCTAAAAATCTACTTTTTGATATTCATGTATATTCCATGGTTTTACAAATGAATCCTGCTAAAAATATCAATTTTAAGGCATCATAAAAGTTTTTTATTCGCTTATCTTTACGTATTTAAATTGGGAAGAACCGCTGTGCTCTATTATAAAGGTTTTTCCTATGAAGGTGCAAACGCCTCTTTGTATTCTACAAAAAAATTACCATTAGCGTAGCCGAAAGAGCTTGCTTTATGTCATTAGTGATGAAGGCTGCTTCTTATTTTGTAAATAATTTTCGAAATTATGCTTAAACTAGTAACACGAATAAGAACGAGTGTGTTATAATTAGCGCAGTATTACGGAATTAAGAAAAAGTAATACACTTAAACCATTATATATCTTTATTATAAAGGTTTAATCGCACCCTTTAAAGGTTATTATGCTGTATAGGAGCTGAGGATAATGCACATGGCCGATGCTTTAATATCACCGGTGGTAGGTGGAACCATGTGGGCTGCTACTGCGGGGATTGCGGCTTATTCGATGAAAAAAATTCAGAATGATCTGGATGAAAAGACAATTCCTTTGATGGGAGTAATGGGGGCTTTTATTTTTGCCGTCCAGCTAATAAATTTTTCAATTCCCGGTACCGGCTCCAGCGGTCATCTGGGAGGTGGCCTGCTACTGGCGATTATGCTTGGACCTTATGCTGGATTCCTGACCATGGCGTCCATCCTCACGATACAAGCTTTGTTTTTTGCGGATGGAGGTTTGCTGGCATTAGGATGTAATGTATTCAACCTGGGTTTTTTTACGTGTCTAATCGCTTATCCGTTGATATATAAAAAATTTGTAGGTGCAGGTTATTCTTCAAAACGCATTTTTGGGGCAGCAATGCTTTCGGCAATTATAGGCCTGCAACTGGGAGCCTTTAGTGTGGTACTGGAAACATTGTTTTCTGGTAAGACCGAATTGCCTTTTAGCACCTTCGTATTGCTGATGCAGCCGATTCATCTTGGTATCGGTATCGTGGAAGGTCTGGTTACGGCCACGGTGGTGACCTTTATTTGGAAGGCGCGTCCGGAAATTTTAGAGCAGGCTGCTTTGAGCAAGCCTCTTGGTAGTATCTCCATAAAGAAGGTTATTACAGGGCTGGCAATAGTTGCAGCGATCACCGGGGGAATATTTTCCTGGTTTGCCTCAGCAAATCCGGATGGACTAGAATGGTCAGTGTTCAAGACGGCCGGTGTAGAGGAATTTGATGCACCTGCGGGGATTCATCAGACCCTAGCTGAAATCCAAAGTAAGACTGCTTTTTTACCGGATTATAATTTTAAGGAACCTGAAAATGTGAATGTGCAGGGAAGTGCTAGCGAGGAGGCAGCAGCTTGGCCAGCAGTTAATGCGGGCACCAGCGTTTCCGGAGTGATTGGGGGAACTATGACCCTGGTTTTAGCGGTACTTACTGGATGGATCATTAGTATGCTTAAAAGAAGGAAGAAACAACTCACAGTTTGAATATTCTTAGTTAGGATTTGATCTTAGTATGTCAGACATGATGAATTCATTATCAAATATGCGACTTCTGGAAGATTTGGCTCGGAAGGAAACCTTTATTCATCGGGTCCATCCTCTAATAAAGTTATTAACCACAGTCATTTACTTGGCTGTGGTTGTTTCCTTTGGTCGGTATGAAATTGCCGGTTTGTTACCGTTGTTTTTTTATCCAGTGTTGGTATTAGTTTTGGCAGAACTGCCGATAGGGCCTATATTGAAAAGAATATTACTGGTTGAACCTTTAATCATTGGAATCGGTATTTTAAACCCCTTATTTGATCACCAGGTTATTGTATTGGCCGGGCTTACTATGTCCAGAGGGTGGATTACCTTTCTTTCTATATTCCTAAAGGGTGGACTTACCGTGGCGGCTGGGCTGCTGCTTATTGCTACCACCGGGATGGACGGAGTTGCGTCAGCAATGAGAATGCTGAAAATTCCCCGTTTGTTTGTACTACAGTTACTACTGACCTACCGGTATATCTCTGTTTTAATGGAAGAGGTCACCCGTACCTTAAGGGCGTATTCGTTAAGGGCTCCTCAGCAGAAGGGCATTCAGCGGAGAGTTTGGGGTTCGCTAACCGGACAATTGCTGCTGCGAACCTTGGAAAGGGCCGAACGGGTATATCAGGCGATGTGCTTAAGAGGTTTTACCGGTGAGTACCATGCCGGATATAATAGTAGGGTTAGAGCCATAGATCTAATCTATCTTGCTGGATGGGCGGTATTCTTTTTAGCAGCGAGAATTTATAATATTCCGATGTTAATCGGTTCAATAATAACAGGAGTGATAAAATGAGTCACCATCTAACTGAGGTAAAGGATCTGCATTTTATTTATCCCGATGGGCATAAGGCGGTAAATGGCATATCTTTCTGTATCCATCATGGAGAGTCGGTGGGAATTATCGGAGCAAACGGAGCCGGAAAGTCTACGCTGCTGATGCTGCTGATGGGGATTTTTTTCCCGTGTGCGGGAGAAGTTCGGGTGGGGGACGTTGAAATTACCAAAAAGACTCTACCCCTTATTCGTCAAAAGTTAGGCATGGTTTTTCAGGATCCAGACGATCAGTTGTTCATGACCACGGTTTATGATGATGTAGCTTTTGGCCCCCGCAATTACAAGTTAGATGAAAAGGAAGTAGAACGTCGGGTTGTTCAAGCCTTAGAAATGGTGGGGATTCTTCATCTAAAAGACCGGGCACCCTTCAAATTATCCGGGGGGGAAAAACGGGCCGCCGCCATTGCGGCAGTGCTTTCCATGCAGCCAGATATTTTAGTGATGGATGAACCCACCGCTAGTCTTGATCCAAAATCCAGACGGAGGGTAATGAAAATGCTCCAGGGTTTTGAACATACCAAAATCATCACCAGCCATGACCTGGACATGGTTTTCGAGCTTTGTACAAGAACCATTGTGATCAAAGACGGTAAAATCACCGCCGACGGCCCTACTTCAGAAATCCTGGTGAATGCAGAATTGATGGATGCCTGCGGGCTGGAAGTACCGTTGGCCCTACAAAATTGCCCGGTCTGCGGTATGAAAAAACTAGACCGACACAGCCCCTTTAATTAGAGAAATTAAAATTAATTTCTGAAGGTCTGTGGAGCCCTAATGAAACCAATCAAATGGTTGAACTTGTTAATAGATATCCTTATAATAATGGTGGTATTTAGACAGAGGAGGACGTTATGGATCAATTTGAAAAGGTAACGATCGTAAAAAAAGCGAATATTTATTTTGACGGCAAAGTGACTAGCCGAACGGTAATATTTGCAGATGGCGAAAAGAAAACATTAGGGATTATGTTGCCTGGCGAATATGAATTTGGTACCGGCGACAAAGAAATTATGGAGATTTTAGAAGGAAGTCTGCAAGTGCAATTACCGGATAGTAATGATTGGCGTATTGTCAAAGGCGGAGAATCCTTCGAGGTAGCGGCTAACTCTAAATTTAAGCTGATTGTACAAGCAACCACGGATTATTGCTGTTCCTATCTAGCTGAATAAGATTTCTGAATAGGATTTAACAAATTAAGGGCATCTACCGAAAGGTAGGTGCCCTTAATTTGTATTTATTTATTTTGCCCGGCGTTCTTACTGATTATTGTAACAGCCTCACCTAGATGAATGGTGTTCAGGCACTTCGGATTTGTTTGTACTGCTCCTGCAGTTTGGCTAAGTCTTCCATTCCGCTTTGTCGTTCCTGTTTAAGTTGGCCTTCAATAGCTTGTACATCCTGGATGCCTTTCATGATGATCTGCCAGGTTTTTTCAAGGGTTTCCGCTTTAATCGTGGGGCTCCCGGCCAGACGGGCAATATCTACCCCTTGCTGGGCAATGTTTTCGGCATTGCGGACTAGCATTTCCTGGGTTCGGCGGTCTAGTTCAGCCATAGAGTCGGCTACCAGTTTTTGACGTTTAGCTTGAATTGCCTGGATAATACTGGTCTTAAAAATGGGTATGGTGGTAATAAAGGCATCATTGATTTTACCAATCAGTTTAGTATTTCCCTGCTGCAGTTGACGGATATTTGGTTCGGTCTGAAAAGAAACGTGTCCGGCCATGGTATGGCTGTAGATGCGTTGTTCGATAAGATTAAGCGTATTTTTAATGGCTTCTAGTTCCATGCCGGCTATTTGATCACCAGCAGCTGTTTTTTCTTGCAGCTGAGGCAATATTTTAGATTGTATTTCTTCCAGTTTTATTTCCATGGCCACAATATACTTTTGGAGTTCCATGAAATATTGATGATTTTGCTGGCTCAACTCCTCCAGTACCTTAGTAGATTCAATCATTTCCTGCTCATACTTTTTGATTTCGATATACACCTTGTCAATTTCCTGACCCATGGACTGGTATTTGCCAAACATTTTTTCAATCATTTTTTCAGTACTGTTAAAGATTTTTTGAAGAAATCCTGGGGATTCATTTTTAAAATCTTTGGGGTCAAATTTATCCATTATTTTGCCTAGCTGTTTGATTAATTCGCTGGATTCTTGAACACTTGAAACCCTTTGTAAAGACAGCATCCGATCCGCAAATTTAGAGATGAGCAAGGCTGGTTCTTCTCCCAATTTTAATAACTGAAGCTGATCTTTAAGGTCAATACTCTGGGCTAATCGGATGACCTCCGGATTAGTTCTCAGTTTGACTTTAAAATCAGAAGTATTCATGGCTGGAACTTTGTTCTCCACTGGTATAATACTATTTTGGTTACCCATATCCATTGTCAAACACTCCCTTTTCCCCAAATTTAATTGTCAGGAACAAAACAGCTTTAAAACAAACCCTTAAAAATCCGCTGAATAAACGAAGGGTCTTTTTCCGGGAATTCTTGACCGAAAGCTACCTCTTCCAGCCAATGGACATCAAAATGCTTGTCATCTATATAAACTTCTAAATCATTGTGTCCGGCCGGGTTAAAGAGTACGATATCAAAACTCAGCTCGTTTAATAATAAGATCAGCGCGGCATCGGACCGAGAGATAGTACCATTGTTCTCCGTGTTATAAAGAATTAGTCTCGGTACCAGTTGAGGATAATCAAACTTCTGCAAAACCCTTAGCATATTCTCTGGTATTGAAAAGGCTTGTTTAAACAGGAAGAGCTGAACATCCTCCAAATTTTCCCCCGGCAGCCGCTTTAGACGCGGGTTTTCACAATATCTAGCCATGGCTGCGGCTATGCCTATTTGCAGACCAGTAGGCAGGTAACGGTATTTCCACCAGTTGCCGGCCATGATATTTTGGGTGGACAATTTTCCTTCAGAACCAATCGATTGTTGGTAGTGAAAGTAGTAATTCTGTTTTACTTCCTGGGTCATGGGAAATTGTTTTACGGATACGGTCAGTTCCCCGTCTGTAAACTCCCGCAGACGACTCCAGTATTCGCTGCGATCTTTGGATATTCCCGCTACTTTGGCAAAAATGCAAGGAATACTGACCTCATTTTTTATTACTTCAAAGCCAGAGCGAACTAAGGCTCTCTCCTTCATGGTCAAAAATATTTCATCGTAGGTTGTTTTCAAAGTTAAGGGAATCGGGATATGGTTTCTCAGCTTCCACGGCTTAAACAGTAAAGACTGTTCACTATCCAGCATCTGATCCAGCTCAATGGAAGCCCTTCTGGCGATGGTGCTTTCGGTTTTCCTTTTTTGTTTAGGGAACGGTTCCAAAGGAGACTGTGATGGGTACCGGTAAATAAAAGTCAGCTGCTGCTGCGGGTCGATATCCGAGAGGACATCTTTTCCCTCCGGATGAAAAATAAGTACGTCACAGCCAAGCAGAATCAAAAAGTACAGAAAATATACCTCACTTTGGTTAGCATCGCCGTACCATAGAACTTTAGGTAGACCAACATCTTCCGGGCTAAATTCTTTTATCCATAAGGCTATATAGTTCCATAACCATTTTATCAGATCAATAATTACTCTCCTAAAGGATGGATCCAGTAAACCGTTAGGATGATTTGCTTTAAAGAATTTTAATAATTCCATAATTGTTATTTGGAATTGATGATGAAGCCATTTGTGATTAGATAAGGGGATTAGGTTATATCCTTTAAGAAACGCAACAAACCGGTTGATAGATAAGCCGTTTTCTTTTTGGTGGATTAATAAAACCTCTTGAATAGCCTGTAAACGGTCAGCAGAGATAGTTTTATCGAGCTGCTCGTCTAAAACGTGCACGCGGATTTTTGATTCATAGCGTAAAGAATACAGGGAATTCCAATACTCAGTTTCGTTCAAAGGAGTACCCAGGAAACGCCCCACTAGCTGCCCAAAACGTAAAGAGGTTCCTTCGATGCCGTAAAGGTTCCTTTCTTTAAGGGGCTTTTCCAGCAGCCTTGGCCAATCTTCAAATTTATAAATCAGCCTTTGCGGAGATAGTTGTGAGTAACCGCGGGGGTTGTCCAAATCTTGCAACTCCTTTCCGGAAACGTGGGGGCAAACATGGAGCCGGCAGCTTGTTCTGGTATTTCGTTGTGTTTTACAAATGAATTATATTGAATTATGGTAATGCTGAGTTTGATCATGCAAAAATTAAATGCAGACTAACCAGTTGCAAAAAGCCATAACTCCAATCCCTACCACTAGGGTGTAAAAAAGGCTTCGAGTATAAACGGCGATCAACATGGTGGGAACGAAAACCCAGATAAAACGGTTTTGAACACTGATATCAATGGCACCATGGGGGGCTAAAATACTAACCGCCAGTAAGGCACCTAGTACCGCCGGAGCAATATAGGATAGCCATTCCCGTATTTTTTCCGGAAATTCAAACCGTGAAAATACTAGTACTGGTAAGACTCGGGGAATTGCCGTTACTAAAAACATCCCTATTATCAACCAAAACATTTCATTTCTCATCGTTTTAATAACACTCCTGCGGTAGCGCCGATCACGGCGGCCACAATAATATTCGAAAGATTATTAAGCGTAACTGGAAAAACATACGCCATGGTCAAACAGATAACAACGGCTATTAAAGCGACGGCTAGGTGCCTACGGCTAGTTATTACCAGAACCAGCAGGATAGCATACATGCCGGGAAGCGCAAAATTTAGTCCAAATTTAGAGGTGTCGGTAATTAGGTAGCCGAAAGTTGCTCCTAACATACTGCTAACAACCCATGAAGCGTATGCGGTAAGGTTTAGACCAGCGATATAAGGTACACTGGCCGGCTGTTGGTGGTAGTGAACCATAGAAACCGCATAAGTTTCATCCGTCAGACCAAGCATTAAGGTCGCCGCACTTTTGGGAGAAAGGATCTTTAGATAGGGAACTAGGGAAGTAGAAAATAAGGTGTAGCGTACATTAACCAGAAGATTGGCTAAGACAATGGTTATTAATGAACCCCCGGCTGCTAAAAGACCTAAGGCGATAAATTGACCAGCCCCGGTAAAACACATGACGGACATAAAAGTAGCCTCTGGGACGGAAAGTCCGGTCTCACTAGCTAAAACCCCAAAAGCAAAGCCTAAGGGTACATAACCTAGAACAACGGGAATGGCGTCTTTTATACCCTCTGCAACTGCATTTTTCTGCTGCAATTAAACCGTTCCTTTCCCACATTTCATCCATTTCGACAATGCATTAATCTTTTCTATTATAGCATTAAGCTTAGTGAAAAGGCAGGTATAATCCGTCTTCAGAATCTTACTATTGCAAAGTGAAAATCCAAAATTATAGTTAGTATAAGTTAGTTTATTAGGTCGCTCCAGTTACTATATTGTCGCTCAATTTCTTTTAACAGTTGATCATACTCTTGATATTTTTCTAGGGGAGTGGCTTGGTCAAATAAGCTTTCCATTTCTTTGATTTTAGCTTCAAGATCAGCTATTTCCGCCTCAATTTGAGCGATAATGGTTTGCCTTGTTTTATCCGGGTTTTCCGGCTGATTACAGTTATTTTTCTTGTGGTAATTATTATTTTTAGGATGATGATTTTTGTTTGCCGGTTTATTGTACTTTTCATTTGGTGGGGAATTATTTTCCCCTAGGACTTCTTCGTCAATTCCATACTTAACTTGTTTGAAGAAATCATAGTTACCGGCATAGACAGTTAGTTGACCATTTTCGATCTCAAATATTTTTTCTACACAATGCGTTAAGAAGTATCGGTCATGGGTAACGGCGATAATGGTTCCTTTAAATTCCTTTAAGGCCACTTCCACCGCATCCCTTGCGGCCACATCCAGATGATTAGTAGGCTCATCAAGGATCAGGCAGTCGGAATCTTCCAGCATCACGCAGGCTAGATAGAGCCGAGCGTGCTCCCCGCCGCTCAGAACGTGGATCTTCTTTTGAACTTCATCTCCATAAAACTGAAACCGGGCTAGATAATCACGGGCATCTCCCTCTTGCAAGTCGGCTTTGGATAAAATAAGCTGCAGCATAGTTAGATTATCATTCTCAAACAATATTTCCTGTCCCATGTAAGAATACTTTACCCATTCGCCAAGTCTTAGGTAGCCTTGATAATCTCGATCCTTGCCCAGCAGCATGTTAATCAGAGTGGTTTTTCCACATCCATTAGCGCCGATAATGCCAATCCTTTCGCCTCCTCGGATGTGAAAATTTACTCCGGAGAACAAGGTCACCTCTCCAAAGTTTTTCCCCAAGTCCTCGGCCTGAGCAATGTCCTTGCTGACATGCTTGATTTTTTTAAAAGTTATCTTCGGACCCTCGGCCCGGTAAAGATGCTCCTGATTTTTAACCGCATCCAGGTTTGTTTTCAACTCATCATTAAGTTTCTTTATTTCCTTTTCCCGGCTTTTAATGGCACTGATCTTACGTTGACTTTTTAGACCTTGAACAGTTTCATTGGCATTTTTAATGGTCCATCTCAAACGGGCTTGCTCATTTAAGAAAAACTGGCTAAGCTGCCTTTTGTGCTCCATAAAGTCTGAATAATTACCGCTTCTGATACAGATGCTGCCTTTTTCCAGTTCAGCCACTCGGGTGGTTATCCGATCCAGAAAATATCGATCGTGGGACACCAGCAAAATTCCACCTTCAAATTTTTTGAGAAAGCTCTCAAACCATTCAGTGGCCTGAAGATCCAAATGATTGGTGGGTTCGTCCAGAATCAGCAGGTCTGGCTCCTCTAATAGAATCCGGGCTACGGATACCCGCATTTTTTCGCCTCCGCTGAGCTTGTCAAGGGGAGTGCTTAGTGTTTCCTCGCGCAGGCCCAGGCCCAGCAGGATTTTCTTGATTTTAGTTTCAACGGTGTATCCATCCATCGCCTCATAGATTTGCAGCAGCCGGGAATACTCAGCCATTAAATTTTTATATGCAGCCGTGTCTGCGTTTTTACTCTGCTCAGTCAGTTCTTTTTCCAGTGCCCTTAGCTTTTGTTCATATCGGTAGACCTTTTCATAATGGAGGGCCGTATTATTATTTTTTTCCGCGGTTTCAACATCCTTTAAATCTTGACTGAGATAACCGATCTTGATATTTCGGGCCGTGATTACATTGCCTCCATCACTGCTTTCCAGACCCATAGCGATTTTTAGCAAAGTAGTTTTCCCAGCACCGTTAGGACCTACCAGGGCCAACCGCTCTCCTTTTTCCACTCTCAAACTTACGCCATTTAGAACGCTTTGATTTCTATAGTCTTTAACTATATTTTCAAGGGTTAGTAAACTCATTTTTCTTCCTCAACATGTTTTAATTTGAATTTATAACCATTTAAGTTAAAATCTAAGGTTTGATCCACCAATTCAGATCTCGATAGCTTTTTTGCACTTCTTTTAAATTATCTTTTTCCGCTAAAAACTTATTTTTCATTTCAACCAACCATACTTTGAAGTGTTCCTCCATTTCGTGGCTGGAAAAGCGGCAGTATTCGGAGTTGGAAAAGTCGGGCAGGTTGTCGCTGTCCAGCACCCCTTGGGAACCACAGATGGGACATTCCACCTTTTTTTCCGGCAGCAGTCGGAATAAGTCCGATCCGCAGTGAATACATTCGCGGGCACCGTATTGGTATTCTCGATCGCTAAAAAGGTCACGGCCCAGGCCGCGGGCATATTCCAGGTTATCCTGGTTCAGCAGTGATTCGCCCGGTAAGGTGGCGTGAATCTGCCAGCAGTCGAGGACCTTCATTTTTAAGAACCTCGGCATGGTCAGGGAAGCAGCTTTGCTGTAGCCTTCCCACTTTTTGGTGCCGTAGGGGATTACTATGACGCAGGGTTTGCCTTCGGTGTACTGTGAGTAGTTCTCAGCGCCCACCAGCCGATCAGTCAGCATTTTATAGTACCCGTGAGGTCCCAGAATGTATACGGGTACCCCGATAATCAGCGCATCCGCCTCTTTAATTTTGCTCATTACGTAGTTGAAGTCATCTTTAGTAGGGCAGGAGGTATTAGGCTGTAGACATCGGTAGCAGGCTTTGCAGGGTTCGAGCTTTAAGTCGGTTAGACGTATTAATTCCAGGCTGCACTCCTCGGGTATGCTTTCCATGATCTCTTTTACCAAAACCTCGCTGTTGCCTAGTTTCCGTTGGGAAACAATCAATCCGAGTACTTTTTTCATAATCCGTCACGTTCCTTTCTTAAATATATTCCATATTATAAAAATTACATTTTCCAATTGAAATCCGTTGATTTAAATTGGCTAATCTGAATTAATTTGATCTAGATTAATTAATCTTGGTGTATTTATCTTAAATCTTAATTCTAGCGTACAATCGTTCACTTTGATTGTAGCTTGATCCGGATTAGCAGTCAACCCTACGTCAGATCGAAGGGCGTTGTTTATATTTCTATATACGTTCTAGCAAGATAGCGTAGACTTTAAGAAGTTCATCCAGCCTCATTCGAACCAAGCCGCTGGTAGAAGGAGCAACAAAGTCGATTACCCCAGCTACTATCTGTTGTTCTTGAATTCCCCATTTTACATGACGCTGCTCACTGTACTCTTGGTAGACTCCTTTTCCGACAAAGCAAACTATGCTCGGCTGAAAGTATTTAATCTTATTTTTTAGTAGAAGCTGCCCTTCTTGGTATTCTTGACGAGTTATCTCTGCCGCAGATCGGGTTGGACGGGCGACGATATTGGTGAACCCGTATCCTAGATCTAACAAAAGGCAATCTTCTTGCGGTTTATACTCCCGAGGAGTAAGACCGGCCAGATGGAGGATTTTCCAAAAACGATTGGTAGGATTAGCGTAATGATGTCCCGTCTCGCCCGAAAGTAAACTGGGGTTATAACCAACAAAGAGGATGTTTAAAGACGGGCGTAAATAATCCGGTACCGGCTGATCCATAATCAAACCTCCAATTTTATGTTTTCTAGAATTAGACGATTATTTTCAGAAAATAAATAATTACTATAGTTTTAATTATAGCCTTCCTTTATTATAATTGACATTATATAAACAAAATTATAAAATGTCTATATAATAATCGATTATATTAAGTTGTTGTTTGAAAAATGAGCATACAACAAATGACGCATTAGATTTACCATTCAGAAGGGATGTCTAGTTGATGGAATGTCATTTTAAGAAAGGATGAGACAACTTGGATTATAAGGGAGAAGTAATAGCCCGGGATTCGGAAGTTGAAACCAAAGAATTGATAGACTTAGAGATTAATAATCCCAAAGATCAAAAAGTTATCTTGGAAACCAGTATGGATACTACGAGTGGACAGTTATTTCAATTAGCAGATGAAAGTCTCATCGCTCTTCGGGAAATAGCTGAAAAATTTCAAAATTCCCGTATCTATAGGGAGAAGGAAGTTAATGAGATATTGAAAGGTTTCTACGATGACTACGTCACTCTCAGAAGGTATTTAATAGAATATGGTTTACTGGACCGTAAGCGGGATGGTAGCCAATACTGGCTAAAGGAATAGCAACAGTAAGCAATCCTGGGGTCAGCCTAAACATTTAGTTTATTGAATGGGGTTTTATGAAATGAATGATCAAGAGAGATTCTGGAATGCATCTTTAGACGACCTGAAACGAGGGTACTGGGAAGAACCGAATTACTATGGATGTTTACTTTGTGGAAAAAGAGTCGAAAAGGGAATTGTCTATCAGGAGGATGGAATTCTCTATGAGGCTGAAAAAAAAATTAGGGTGCATATCCAAAAAAATCATTATTCAGTGTTTGATTATTTGCTCGGGTTGGATAAAAAAATTACTGGTCTTTCGGAACATCAAAAGGGTTTGCTGCAACTTTTTTTCCAGGGCAAAAGTAATGCCGAGATACAAAGTGAAATGGGAATTGGCAGCCCTTCTACAATCCGCAATCACCGTTTTGTACTAAAAGAAAAAGCCCGGCAGGCCAAGATATTTATGGTAATTGTGGAACTTTTAAAGGAAAAGGAGCAGAGTAGTACATTGAGTTATATGTCTCCAGACCTAAGCAGCACGACTTCCATAGTAATCGGTCCTTATAAGCTTAGCGAGGAAGAAATTAATAAAATATTAAAACGGTGTTTTCCTCAAGGAACCGATGGACCATTAAAAACTTTTGACTTGAAACAAAAAAATCGATTGGTTGTTTTACGGGAAATTACGAGGCGGTTTGATGCAACTCGAATCTACCATGAAAAAGAGGTTAATGAAATCTTGAAAACTGTTGCTGATGATTTTGCCACTATCCGAAGGCAGTTAGTGGAATATGGATATATGTATCGTAAGTCGGATGGCAGTGAGTATTGGGTGAAAGATTATAGCGAAGATGAGGAAGAAAACATGGAACGTAAAAAAGAATTAAAACAATTATATAAAGAAATGAAAAGTGAAGGAGGGGTTTATCAGATTAGAAACACTATCAACCAGAAGGTGTTTGTAGTAAGTACCCCTAATTTAAAAACTATCAATGGCAGACAACGGCAGCTGCAAGATGGCAGCCATATGAACCGACAACTTCAGGAAGAATTGAAGCAATTTGGGGCGGACGCTTTTGTTTTTGAAGTTTTGGAGGTTTTGGAGGAAAAAGAGGAAGGTTTCTTTGATAAAAAAGAGGAGCTAAAGAAGTTAGAGAAAAAGTGGTTGGAAAAGCTTAAACCATATGGTGAGAGTGGATATAACAAATAAAAAGTGGTTTTAATTGTTTAGTTAATTTGGAAATTCAAATAGCACAATGCGGTTAATTAGGTAATTGACAGGGAAGTTTTTATTTTCGCGAATGAATAACCGCTAAATAACCGCTGACTAACCGCAGGTTTTATTAGCATAGGCTTGCGGTTATACTAATGGTATAATAAATAGTCTAAGAAAATCCTTCCGGCTAGAATGCAGGGAGGGTTTTGTATTAAAAAAGTTAAATCCGAATGAATGATTATCCGGGATCTAAACCATCTAAGTTCTGTGTTTGAAAGGGGTTACCCTAATGGGATTTTTTTTGATAGCCCTCTCTATTTGGACGGGCATTAACGTTTACATTGGTATAAGAGGGCTGCAAGCTTTTGGTAGTTTTATTCCCCCCGGTTACGTCAAAGTATATTGGGTGGTGTTTATATTTATGGCTTCTTCTTTTTTGTTAGTTAGGATATTTGAATCCACAAGCAATTCTATTCTTAGGGTGGGATTTGAATGGGTTAGTTCATATACGATGGCAGTTATTTTCTATGCCCTGTTAATCTTGGTATTAATTGATATAGTGAGATTGTTGGATCACTGGTTGGGCTTTATTCCCATGGCAATTAAACAATCTCCAGCCGGAGTAGGGTTGGCCGTGTTCTGCCTGTTGGTTGGTTTACTTAGCTACGGCACCTGGAATGCTTGGCATCCGGTTTTCCGTGAATATGAAATAAATATTCCGAAAAATACTAATGGATCCCAAGAACTGCATGCCATAATGATTTCGGACTTACACTTAGGTAACATCGTAAACCATAGTCGTTTAACCGGGATAATTGAGCAGATCAATCAGCGGAATCCGGATGTGATTTTCCTGGCCGGCGATGTTATTGATGATAATATTAGACCTTTTATCGAGCAGAAGATGGCGGAGTCATTTCGTGAGCTAAAACCAAGACTAGGAATATATATGGTTTTGGGTAATCACGATGGGCACACCGCAAACGAAACGGTAGCCTACCTTAAGGAAGCTGGCATAACCGTACTCCGTGATCAATATCAGCTGGTAGATGACCGCTTTTACCTGGTAGGTCGGGAAAATCGAGGGCACGGAATATCCAGTGCCGAGCGACTGGAGTTAACCGATATCCTGGTGGGGATCAATCACCGACTGCCGATCATAATGATGGATCACAATCCCTCAAAATTGGAAGAGGCTCAAATTAACGGTATCGATATGCAGCTATCCGGTCATACCCATCAGGGCCAATTATTTCCCCTTAATCAAGTCACCCAGAGAATGTACGAAATAGACTGGGGTTACCTGCGCAAAGAGAATTTGCAGGTAGTTGTTTCGACCGGGGTGGGTACTTGGGGACCTCCTATAAGAATAGGAAATACTCCGGAGATAGTTGATCTACATATAACTTTTAATAAATAAATTAATTGATATTAATAAACTTAAAGCGATTGGTTAAACCGGTCGCTTTTTATTCTTTAAAGGACAACAAGATTAGGGGGTTGACAGAACAGAGGCCAGGAGGGAAAATAGAATAAATACACACAGTGTAAATTTATATTCGATGTAAGTACATCTAAGTTTTACAATGGGCTAACAAAGCTTAAGTATAGGGGGTATAGCCATGGAAACCGATCAGCTATCGGGTGAAGGCCGGTTAGAGCGAAAGAAAAAGGAGAGTCGTCAGAAAATCATTAAGGCGGCTATGGAGCTGTTTGAGCGCCAGGGTTATAACAATACGACTATGGAGCAGATTGCCGATGAGGCTGATGTTGCCAGAAAAACCCTCTATAACTATTTTCCGGTCAAAGAAGCGCTTGCTGACGAATATGTTCGAG
>Ga0074193_1001993_pt1 | contig 20944 bp, 23 predicted proteins | sample EPASupsiteHSE605_FD_64523 | JGI IMG/M metagenome (GOLD analysis project Ga0074193, IMG submission 64523) | Bioremediated contaminated groundwater from EPA Superfund site, New Mexico - Sample HSE6-05 | ecosystem: Environmental > Aquatic > Deep subsurface > Groundwater > Contaminated ... | reverse complement strand
CGGACGGCCGCGGCCTCCGGCTCAGGTGCGCCCCCCCAACCCGGCGCGCCCCGTCCGTCAGCCCGCGCAGACGGGAGTTTCGCGTACGGCAGGAGGAAAGACCCCGCCTCCGCAAAAGGACAGGGAACAGGAGCTTCGCAAAAAGCAGCTTATTGTCGCAGCCGTCGCGTTGCTCGCTGTTTTAACGCTTGTGCTTTCCTTTATGGGTGGACTTTTCAATTTCAGCGGAAGCGACGACAGAGAAGAAATGCAGAATCTCGTCGGAATGCCGCAGGAATCTGCCATGACCATTCTAGACGCTCTTGAGCTTGACGTCACGGTCAAGCAGGAGGAAAATGAGGCAGCCGCCGGAACCGTTACCAAGCAGAGCATAAAGGAAGGAAAAAAGGTCAAAGAGGGCGACAAAATCACAATAACCGTTTCTCTGGGACAGACCACGCAGACTTCCGAGGGCGTGACTTATGTCGAAATGCCGACTTTGACGGGAAGGACTTACGACGAAGCAAAGCAGGTGCTTTCAGCACTCGGTTTGGAAATAAAACGCGGTGATGACGTTTACAGCGATAAGGATATCGGACTCGTCATCTCGCAGTCACCCATGAAGGGCGCGAAGCTCGAGCCTGGAGACACCGTTACGGTCACGGTTTCAAAGGGAGCGGAGCCTTCCCCCTCGCCGACGGACCACACGATCAGTGTTACAGCCGGAAAAGGCGGCTCAATCAGTCCTAAAGGCGCAGTTTCCGTGGCGGACGGAGAGGATCAGAGCTTTACGATAACTCCCGACAGCGGCTATGAGGTTTTTGAGGTCAAGGTCGACGGAACGAGCATAGGCGCCGCTACAAGCTATTCGTTTGATAACGTCACAGAAGACCATACTATATATGCGGTGTTCAGGCAGAACACTGCAACGTCGCCGACCCCGTCACCGTCGGCGTCGCAGAATCCGAGCTCCGGTACTGATATCGGTTAGAGCCTGATTATGCGGCAGAACACTTCGCCCCTGTCGTCAATGGTGACTTCCGCATAGCTCGGCGAGGGCGGATATCCGCAGGTACCGGGGTTCAGAACATGGAGCCCCGACTCCGTCGAATAACAGGCGGTGTGCGTGTGACCGTACATCACAATATCGGCACCGCGCGCCGTGGCTTCTTCGATGAGCGGGGAAAGAGTCCACTTGACCCCGTAAATATGTCCGTGTGTAATAAATATTCTGACTTTTCCGACCGAAAACAATTCTGCTCCCGGAAAATTTGAGCCGAAATCGCAGTTTCCCTTAACCGCCTTGAGCGGGATACGGGGAAACTGCGTTTCTATTCTACCGACGTCTCTGGCTCCGTCGCCGAGATGGATTATCATGTCGGGTTCACCCTGACCGATAGCGCGGAGCATCAGCTCGGAGTTCCCGTGTGAATCGGAAAAAACCATGAGCTTCAAAACTATATCTCCTTAAAACGTTATGTTTAGTTAACATCAAAATAAGGGCCTTTTCTTTCAAAAAGTAACCGCCTCGGATAATCTGAATATACTGAACTGAAAGAGTATTTTTGGAGGTGCCGGAATGAGCGATTTCGAAAAAATTAGCAGAGAACTGCTGAAGAGCGGAAATGCCGACGAGCTTAACAAGGTCGTCAACTCCGCCGAAGGCAAAAAAATCAGCGGCATGGTGGACGGAAACGCGCTGAAAAAAGCGGTTGCCGAGGGAGACAACAGCACCGTAAGCCGCATCCTCGGTCAGTTTTTGTCCACGGATGAGGGCAAAGCCCTTGCGAAAAAAATCGGCGACGGCTTCGGGAAAAAATAGGACTGGAGGGGAGCGCTGTGAGCGAGCTTGAAGGAATGATAAACGGGATTCTCTCAAACCCCGAGGAAATGAAAAAGATAATGGAAATGGCCGGCAAGATCATGGGCCCGGAGAGCGGAAATAATTCCGCGATGCCGCCGGAGAGCGGGACGCCCGCTGCGCAGCCCGGCGATGATACACTGCCCGAAATTGATATAGGCAGTCTGGCGGCTGCCGCGCAGAGCTTATTAAATAGCGGAACCGTAAAAAAAATGCTGGCCAGCCCGATTGTAAGAAACATGATCGGGGAGGCGATGCATCCGAATAACGACAAAAAGGAATTGTTTAATGCCCTTAAACCGTGGATTTCGGAGGAAAGAAGACATAAACTTGAAAAGGCTATCGTTTTTGCAAAGGTCATGCGCGTCGCCGGAGCGGCGACGCTGATTAAGGGGGGATAACGGGTGAACAGGTATAACGGCATTACAGGCAGATACGAGTCGGTGCCGGAGCCGGAGACTTACCTGCTTTCGCTGCCTCCCGTTAGTTCCGAGGTGGAAAGTGAAGAAAACAGAACACCGTCGGGTCAGTCAGGAAGCCTCGGCGGACTCGGCGGCTTCGGCGGACTCGGCGGTATGTTTTCGAAAAACGGACTTGGCGGCATACTGTCGAAGAACGGACTCGGAAGCATACTGTCAAATAATGGGCTCGGAAGTATACTGTCGAAGAACGGACTCGGCAGCATAATCTCAAAAGTCAGCAGACCCAACCTTGAACTCGAAGACCTGATACTGGTCGCGGTACTGTATCTGCTTTACCGGGAGAGCCATGACGTTGAGTTTCTGTTGATTGCCGGAGCCATGCTGTTTCTTTAAGCCGGTATGCTGAATATGCTGTCGGAGGGAGTGGACAAATCGGTGGATGCCGAGATCAGTGAAGAAACAAGAGTGTCTCCGTCATATGTGCTTGCGGAAACAAGCAGTCCGGTGCTGACTGATATGTATAATTGGTTTACATAATCAAAACTACCGCCCTTGTATTCGACATAGATGCAGGGCGTTCCCGACTGATTGACGTAGGAGGCTTCAAGTATATCTTCGTCCGGGACATCCATTATATCTTCATATGTGATAAGCCCGGCAAACCTGTCAACTTCGCTGCCTACGCTGCTTTCGCTGAGCGTTGATTTGAAGACTCCGGAATAACCGTCATACCAGACATAAAGCTCGGAGCCGCGAACCAGAATGTTCCTGACGGTATTGTTTTTGGAAATGCTGAGCCTTATGTTCTCGCCGGATTGCCAGTAATTAAGCGTCGATTCGCTTTGCCCTCCGTCCCAAACGGACGTTAAAGTATAGCTGCGCGAAAAGCTTTCCGTGCGCGTCAAGGTCCCCAGAACTACCTTGACGGTTTCGGGCTTGACCTCAATGCGGTCGATACCGTCGTTTTCCGGGCTGCTGCCGTCGTCGGAGGCGGGAGATGGCAGGGAAATTGTGTGAGAACTGACGTTCTGCCCGCTAGTTATGATAATAAAGGCGAGCACGGCAATGAAGATTGCGGCGATGATTCCGATAATAACCGGCTTTTTCATGGGCGAAAATCCTCCGGGCGCTTATCGCTTGCGCCAAAGATGAAAAGTATGGCCTCCGCAATTCTGGAACAGGCGTTTCCGTCGCCGTAGGGATTGACGGTCCTTGCCATGCGGTCGTAAACTGCGGAGTCGCTTAAAAGCTCGCTGGCCAGCTCGTATATGCGTTCCTCACTAACCCCCGCAAGCTCGACCGTTCCGGCTTCAACGGCCTCGGGCCTTTCGGTCTCGCATCTCATTACAAGGACAGGCTTGCCGAGCGCGGGAGCCTCCTCCTGCAAGCCGCCGCTGTCCGTCATTATAAAAAAGCTCTTTGACATGAGCCGGTGCATCTCCATTGCGTCAAGCGGCTCAATTAGAAGGATGTTCGGCGCGCCGCCCAGATATTTGCGGGCTGTTTTACCGACATAGGGGCTTAGATGCACGGGATAGACAACGGACACATCGTCAAAGGTCTGGGCGATATGCCTTACCGCGCGGAAAATGTTCTCCATCGGCTCGCCGTAATTCTCGCGGCGGTGACAAGTCATCGCGATAACGCGGCGCGCGCCGAAATCGATGCTTTGGAGTTCCTTTGTCTTAAATGAGCCGTCTCCGACGGTATATTTCATTGCGTCTATAACCGTGTTGCCGGTCACAAAAACGTTCTCGGTGATGTTCTCCCTTTTCAGGTTGTCCGCGTTATGCGACGTAGGCGCAAAGTGATAATTCGCAAGCCTTCCCACAAGAGCGCGGTTCATTTCCTCAGGGAAGGGAGAGTAACGGTCATAAGTCCGCAGTCCGGCTTCCACATGGCCAACCGGTATTTTTTCGTAGAAAGCGGCAAGAGCCGCCGCAAACGCCGTCGTCGTGTCGCCGTGGACAAGCACAAGGTCGGGCTTCGCCTCCTTGAGAACCTCGCTCAGACCGCCGAGTACGCTGCTCGTGATGTAGGAAATGGTCTGGCCTTCCTTCATAACGTCAAGGTCGTAGTCCGGCTTTATATTAAAGCTAGTGAGCACATCGTCGAGCATCTTGCGGTGCTGGGCAGTGACACAGGCGGTACATTCAATTTCGGGGTGCCGCTTAAGCTCAAGATATAAGGGCGCCATTTTTACGGCTTCCGGTCTTGTGCCGAAAACCAGCATTACTTTAATGGGTTTCATTATCGTCCTCCGCAGCTTCTTCGGACTTCGCTTTCTTACGGGAAGCAGTCGGCGCAGCCTGATGATGCAGCTTTCCGTACACAAAAGCCCACAGGAACGCACAGAAGCAGAAACCGAGAATAAGAATGAGGGCTTTAATTTCGCCGCTGGTCGTGATTACGACGGCCGCAAGACCCAGAATCGCGCTTATGGAGTAGAGCACCGCAACGGCTTGCTTCTGGCTTAGACCCATATCGAGAAGGCGGTGGTGGAAATGACCTCTGTCGGCGTGCATGGGGCTCTGACCTTTAAGGATACGGCGGCAAAAGGCAATGACCGTGTCAAAAAGCGGAACGGCAATCGCAAGAATCGGTACGGCAAAAGAAACGACCGCGTAAAACTTGAAAAGCCCCAGTATGGACATTGAGGCGAGCACATAGCCGAGAAGCAGCGCGCCCGTGTCGCCCATAAAAATCTTTGCCGGATTTAGGTTATAGGGCATGAAACCGATGCAAGCACCGGCAAGCGCTGCAAGGACTATCGCAACGCTGCCGTCCGAAACAACAAGCGCAATGACAAGCATGGTAAGGCTGCTGATTGTCGAAACTCCGACAGCAAGTCCGTCCAGCCCGTCAATCAGGTTGACGGAGTTTGTGATGCCGACGATCCAGAGTATCGTAATTGGTATAGACCAGCCGCCCAGAATGAGATAATCCTTGGAGCTCCATACGACGGGATTGGCCAGAACGTTTATCTCGACGCCGTGAAGGACGGCGACGACAGCGGCGAGCGTCTGCAGGGCGAGCTTTACCCAGGCGTTCAGAGAGATGATGTCATCTATTGCGCCCGTAGCAACGATGATGACGCAGCCGAGCAAAATGCCCTGCATCTGGCGGTTGATATCGGCGAAAAGAAGAACGCTGAGAAGAAAGCCGAGAAAAATCGCCAGCCCGCCCATGCGGGGTATCGGGTGGTCATGTACGCGTCTCGCCTCGCCGGGAACATCCATCGCTCCGACCTTCTGCGCGAAGGCTTTGACTATCGGCGTTGCGGCAAAGCTTATTATAAAGGCGACCGCAACGGTTATAAGGATTCTTATCGCAAGCGATGCATCTGTAGGCATGGCAAAAATGTTCCTTTCACTGCGCGGGGTGCCGCGCAATTTAAAGCTCTGTTTCGCGGAAATTTTATCTTTCCACGAACCCGATTTTTTTATAGACCTTCCTGAGAGTCTTTGCGGAAGCGCGCGCAGCTTTGTCGGCGCCTTCCTTATAAATATTCTCAAGGTAGGCTTTGTCCGAAATAAGACGCTCGGCTTGCTCGCGTATGGGACGCAAAAGCTCGACTACGGCTTCCCCGACCTTCGGCTTAAACTCGCCGTAGCCCCTGCCGTCAAATTCCTTTTCGATAGCCTCAAAGTTAAGACCGGACGCGACAGAATAAATCTGCATAAGGTTAGATACACCGGGCTTATTCAGCACGTCGTAGCGCACGCTCGTTTCGCTGTCGGTCACGGCGCGCTTGAAGGCACGCATGATTTCGTCAGGCTTCTGCATGATATAGATGCAGCCGCCGGGGTCTTTATCGGACTTTGACATTTTGCTTTCGGGGCTGGTGAGGCTCATTATCCGCGCGCCGACCTTGGGAATATAGGGCTCGGGCAGCCTGAAAACATCGCCGTAAATGCCGTTGAAACGCTGGGCGATGTCGCGGGTGATTTCAACGTGCTGTTTCTGATCCTCTCCGACGGGTACAAGATCGGTCTGATACAGCAGAATATCGGCCGCCATCAGAGCGGGATAAGTGAAAAGCCCCGCGTTTATATTGTCGGAATTTTTCGCGCTCTTGTCCTTGAACTGTGTCATACGCGAAAGCTCTCCGAACATGGTGTAACAGTTCAAGACCCATGCAAGCTCCGCGTGCGCGGGAACATGGCTCTGGATAAAGACCGTGTTCTTCTGCGGGTCAAGACCGCAGGCAATGTACTGCGCAAGCTGATTGAGCGTGCGGCGGCGCAGGTCGGCGGGGTTTTGGCGCGAGGTTATCGCGTGCATATCCACGATACAGTAGTAGCAGTTGTAGGTATCAGAAAGCTCTACCCAGTTCTTTATAGCTCCCAGATAGGAGCCGAGCGTAAGCTCGCCCGAGGGCTGGATTCCGCTGAAAATTGTTCTCTTTTCGATAGCTGTTTCATTCATTTCAGAAAATTCCTTTGCCTAGATTATAGTGAAAGCTCTTCAGCCAGCTTTTCAAAGCCCGGGATTGAACCCTCGATGGTTTTGGGACTGACGCAGTAGGCGATTCTGACATAGCCGGGGCAGGCGAAAGAGGAGCCGGGTACGACAAGGATGTTATATTTTTTTGCCATATTGCAAAACTCCTTATCGTCACAGGGGGTTTTGACCCACATATAGAAAGCGCCCTGAGGATAAGCGCACTCAAAGCCCGCGTCCCGCAGCCCCTTATAAAGAAGCTTGCGATTTAAGTCGTAAGCGCCAATATCCGTTCTCTCGTCAAGACAGCGCATGACGACCCGCTGCATCAGAGAAGGCGCGTTTACAAAGCCCATAACGCGGTTCGCGATACCGGCGGCATCGATTATGAGTGAGCTGTCGTCCGCTTCGGAGGGAACTACGAGATAGCCGATACGCTCGCCCGGGAGGGAAAGGGACTTCGACCATGAATAGCCGACTATCGTGTTGCGGTAGAATTTTGTCAGCCACGGGACCTCGGCTCCGTCATAGGCAAGCTCCCTGTAGGGCTCGTCCGAGAGGATGTATATGGCGTGCCCGTATTCCTGCTGCTTTGCTTCGAGAACGGCGGCGATTTTCCTGAGTGTTTCCTCGGAGTATATCACGCCCGTCGGGTTGTTGGGCGAGTTTATGATGAGTGCCTTGGTTTTCGGCGTTACCGCGCTGCCTATGGCTTCGGCGTCCGGCTGGAAGTCGGGAATGTTCGGCGGAACGACCTTCAGAACGCCCTCGTAATTTGCGACGTAGTTCCCGTATTCAAGAAAATAAGGCGCTATGGCGACGATTTCGTCGCCGGGGTTCATAAGCGTTTTTAATATAACGTTCAGACTTCCCGCGGCGCCGACAGTCATAATAATGTTTGAAGCATCGAACAGAGTGCCGAAGCGGTTATTCAGCGAGCCCGCGACGGCGGCGCGCACGTCTGGGTATCCGGCAGTCGACATATAGCCATGCACCATTGTGGAAGGCTCGTTGCTGAGGACGTCGAATACGGCTTCCTTAACCTTTTCGGGCGAGGGGAAGTTCGGGTTTCCGATGCTGAAGTCATAGACATATTCCCTGCCGTAGAGAGCGGCAAGCCTGTTGCCCTCCTCGAACATTTCGCGGACAGCCGAGTTGCGCTGTGTTAAGCCAAACATTTTTTCTGAAATATTATGCGCCATAACGATACCTCACAGACCTTTAAAACGATATTCCAATGTAGTATTGTATCACGTTTTAACATTGCTTGACAATCCCTGTGATATAAAATATTATACTGTAAGGCACATTAACGACACGAAGGAGTAAACGGAAGCATGGAAATGAAATGGTTCGAGGACATGGAAAAACGCGTCCCTCACGGTGAGGTCAGGACGCGTTTTGCACCGAGTCCCACAGGATATATGCACGTCGGAAATCTGCGCACCGCGCTTTACACATATCTGATAGCAAAAAAAGCGGGGGGAAAGTTCATCCTGCGCATCGAGGACACCGATCAGGGGCGTTTAGTCGAGGGCGCGACAGACGTCATCTATAAGACGCTGCGGGACTGCCGCCTTATTCACGACGAGGGACCTGATATAGGCGGCCCCGTAGGACCCTATATCCAAACCGAGCGCCGCGAGCTTTATGGGAAATACGCTGAGCTGCTGCTTGAAAAGGGCGGAGCCTACCGCTGCTTCTGCCGTAAAGAAGAAAATGAGGAGGACGGGGAGTTCAAAAAAGCCGAGAACCCCTGCGCGCTTCTGACAAAGGAAGAATCGGACGCAAGAGTAAAAGCCGGAGAGCCTTTTGTTATCCGCCAGCGTATCCCGCGCGAGGGAACGACGAGCTTTCGCGACGAGATATTCGGCGAGATAACCGTCCCTAACGACACGCTGGACGACAACGTTCTCATAAAGTCCGACGGTCTGCCCACCTATAACTTCGCAAACGTAGTCGACGACCACCTCATGGGCATAACCCATGTCGTCCGCGGCAGCGAATATCTGGCCTCCGCGCCGAAGTATAACCTGCTCTACGAGACCTTCGGCTGGGAGATACCGAAATATGTCCACTGTTCACCAGTTATGCGCGACCACCACAACAAAATGAGTAAGCGCCACGGCGACCCCAGCTACGAGGATCTGCTCGCACAGGGATATCTGACGGACGCTGTTTTGAACTACGTCGCCCTTCTGGGCTGGAGCCCCGGCGGAGAGCGGGAAATCTATACGCTTTCCGAGCTCTGCGAAGTTTTTGACATCAGCGGCATTTCGAAATCGCCCGCGATTTTCGATATAGAAAAGCTGACATACTTCAATTCGGAGTATATCAAGGCTATGCCACCCGAGCAATTCACGGAACTTGCCGCCCCATATATACGTCAAAGCGTCAAGAACCCGGCAATCGACATTTCGCTTTTCGCGCCGATACTCCAGCCGCGTACCGATAGGCTGACGGATATTCCAGAAAAAATCGACTTTTTCGATGAACTGCCGGATTACGACGTTGAACTCTATACAAACAAAAAGTCCAAAACGGACGCAGCCGTGGCTCTCGATATGCTGAAAAGGGTCCTGCCCGCACTGGGGGCAGTTGCCGACTGGACGGAAGAGAACATCCACGACACGCTCATCAGACTTGCGGAGTCGCTGGAGGTCAAGAACGCGACGCTAATGTGGCCGGTCCGCATCGCCGCCGCGGGCAAGACGGTTACGCCTGGCGGCGCCGTTGAGATTTGCCGAATTTTGGGCAGGGACGAAACCTTACGCCGCATGAGGATCGGAATTGATAAGCTGGGATGAGAAGCATCTCTTTTTAATAACAGGGGAGGATTATGAGAGCTCAAAAGACTATACTAGCTCTGGCTGCCGTACTTTTTGCGATAACGCTTGCCGGATGTACAAATAAGCCGGCTGAGCCTTTACCGTCGGATAATGCTTCACCGGCAGTGAGTTCGAAACCGAATTCGGAAACTGACAATGAAGCGCCGGAGCCGGAAAGCTCCTATGGATGGCCCGAGCCAAAATATGGGGACGCCAAGGATTTCACGGTTAATATCGAAGGAAATGAAGAGAGTGTCACAATGACTTACGCCGAAATCGACTACTCTCATTTGGCAACGGTTAATATCGGAATGTATATCGATCTGGAAATGTATAAACTCAGAGAATTCGAGGCTGAATATGACATTTTGCCTGTCTCAACAGGAGAATACCCGGTGTGCAGCGTGCATATATTACCGTGGGAAGGGAAGTCTGTCGAGCAAGCCGTTGAGGAGTCTAAAGAAGTAATCGCAAATAACGGCGAAACGACTATCGGCGAGGGAAATACAGAGCTTGATAATTATTCCGCGTATTATGTGCAAGCAGAAAACTCATGTTCGTATTTTATTGAATACGACGGAGGTTGTTTGGGACTCTATATCCGGTATGAAAGCGCCGAGGCGCAAAGTCACAAGCCGAGGCTTGAAGCGATGATCAAAACAGTAATTATTATTAGCTGATTTTAAGCAAAAATTGACACAACTAAAACGCCCCTTATGTGCGAAAAATATGCATATAAGGGGCGTTTATTTATTTTTGGCAAATACTCGGTCTGACAGCCGATTTTAATCAGCGCCTTGCGGCGCTCGGGAGGGCAAATGAGAAAAAGTACAGCATTTACAGTTATTTCGCTGCTCGTCGTGGCGGCCGTGGCGGCCGCGGCATTTGGCATTGTTACAAAGCAAAGGCTTAACGACGACGAGCGCTACATCGCGGCAAATTATCGTCACGCTTTCGCGGAGGTTGTTTCCGGCGTTTCCGACATGGACACGGCGCTTCAAAAAAGCCTGCTCGTTACCTCACCTTCAATGGCGGGAGCGGTCTGTACGGAGGTCTACGGAAAGGCGGCAACAGCGAAGATGGCGCTAGGCATTATGCCGTACTCCTCGTCCGATTTGGAGAAAACCTCGGGCTTTATAGGAAGGGTCGGAGACTATGCATACGCCCTCTCCAGAAAGGCCGCGAAGGGCGAGAGCTTTTCGCAGGAGGAAAAAGACAATTTGCGGGCGCTGTCCGAAACCGCGACACTGTTGGCACAAAATCTCAACTCCCTGCAGAATGAGATGGGCAGCGGAAATGTAAGTATGGAGCAGTATGCCAAAACCGTTGAGAGCTTTGACAGGAGCGAGGAGGAGATACTTCCGCAGACGCTAGGCGACGGACTGAGCTCCGTGGAGCAGGAGTTCCCGGAAGTACCGACCCTGATTTACGACGGGCCGTTTTCGGAGCATCTTGAGGGCCTAAAGCCGCTCATGCTTGAAGGACTTGTCGAAATTGACGAAAACGCGGGACGTCAGGCCGCCGCAAAATTTCTGGGCGTTCGTCCGGAGCTTGTCTATCCGACAGGGGAGCTGCTTGCGGATATTGCGTCGTTCAGCTACGAAACGAAGCTGCGCGGCAATGTGACAAGGCTCACCGTCAGCAAGCAGGGAGGAATCGTTTATCAGGTCATCGGGTCAAGAGCCATAGAGCAGGCTCAAATTACAGCTAAGGAAGCGATGGACGCCGCAAAAAAGATCCTCGAGCGCAAGGGTTATACCAATATGCGCGAGAGCTATTATATGATTAACAACAATATCCTTACGGCGAATTTTGCCTATACCGAAAGCGGGGTTGTCTGCTATCCCGATCTTATTAAGGTCGGCATCGCAATGGACGACGGTTCGCTTGAAAGCTTTGACGCGACTGGATACCTGAAGTCGCACAGAACGCGCACTATCCCCGCGGCAGGCATATCGGAGGAAAACGCGAAAAGCAAGGTCCCTTCGGATCTGAATATTATAGGCGTCAATAAAACCATTATACCGAGCGCGGGTAAAAACGAGGTTTTTTGCTATGAGTTTGAGTGCGAGGATGCAAACGCCCAGCGCTTTCTTATATATGCGAATGCGGAAACGGGCGAGCAGGAAAAAATCTTTATTCTGCTTCAGGACGAGAACGGAACGCTGACAATATAATAAAAGGAGCTGTCTTCCCGGGAGAAAGACAGCTCCTTATTAAGCGGTTCTATTTCATATAAAGTCCGACAATTGCAAGGTCCTTGTCCATTGAGATCGTGAAGGTACGGGTCGCATTTTCGTAAGAGCAGACCAGGATGCAGACCGCATAATCCTCGCCCGTCGATTTGCTCTTTTGTCCATAGACTGCTGTGGACTTGTATTCCTTGAATGCTCCGGCATCGAGAAGCTGGGCGCCCCAGGCGCTCTCGAGGGAATCGGCCGTTAGCTGGCTCTGCAGATCGGAACGTACAAAGGCGACGACCGCCTCGTAATCAAGCGTATTTATCGTCTCGACTACGTTTTTTGCCTTGGCAAGGACCTCGTCCTCCTTGAAGCCGTCTGCGAGCTTGCTCGAGGAGCAGGCGGCAAGAGATAGAATCAATACGAGCGCAAGCGCGGAAAGCAGAACTTTTTTCATAGTTTATTCTCCTTTTTGGCATTTTGCCTGCGGTAGAGCAGGTAAGAATAGATTACCGGAAGTATTACCAGAAGCGCAATAACGACAAGTGTGATATAAAAGTTGCCGATAAACGTGTTCACAATTACAACAAGTCCGCCGACAACCCAGACAAAGCCCGAAAAGCGGTGAGTTTTAATCCAGTTCTCCTCATTGTCAAGCGTCCACGGAAGCTTGATGCCGACCGTATAGCTCTGGCGGCTTTTCGGCAAATAGTTTCCGATTATCAAAAACAGCAGACCGACAATTGCAGAAGCAATCATCGTAACCGGGACGTCATAGCCCAGACCCTTGAAAAGCGTGACCGGAACAAAGACGAGCGAAATGGCGGGAACGGTCCAGAGTCCGAGAGTCCTTATAACAACGTTTGAGTTCTTTTTTTTCGGGTCAGAATTGATGGAAAAATGAGCGAACAGGTTAATCGCGGCAAGAACGCAGGGAAACACGAAGCAGGCTACTGCCTTAGACGAATATGAATCGGCAGCGCCGTTCATTCCGAAGTGCGTGGGAAGCTGGTCGGGGAGCTTGTCATAAAGAGCAAGACCCAGGATAATCGGGATAAGACAGACCAGTGTGGACAGTATGGCCTGAGAATTGGCTTTACTTTTCATTTTTGTTTCCTCCGAACTGAGTGAGCCACAGCATTACCTCCTCGAATACCGAGGTATTGAGTTCATAATAAATATAGTTTTTATATTTGCTTTCGATGACAAGACCGGCTTTTTTAAGCTGAGAGAGATGGTATGAGATCGTTGCCCCTGTCATGTCGAAGGCGAGCCCTATGTCGCCGGCAGACATTTTTCCCTGCTTGAGCATAATAAGAATCTCCCGCCGCACGGGATCGGCCAGAGCCTTGAAGGTCTCGGGGAAACTCAAACGCATCACCTCCACAATTTAGAATTCTATCGAAATAGAATATATACCAAAAAAATAAAATGTCAAGAGGGTATTTAGAAGTAAATCTAAATACCCTCTTATTAAGAGAAGTATGGCAACTTGAACGGGAAGGCTCAGATCATGGAAAGGATGCTTGCTTTCGGGACGACGCCGACGGACTTGTTTTTGACCTGTCCGTGCTGTATCACGATGAGAGTGGGGATGCTCATAACGCCGAAACGCCCCGCAAGCTCCTGCTCATCGTCGACATTTACCTTGCATACCTTGACGTCGCTGCGCTCCTGCGCGATTTCGTCCACGATAGGGGAGAGCATACGGCAGGGTCCGCACCAGCTTGCCCAAAAATCTATGAGAACGGGTTTTTCAGAGTTCGCGACTTCTTCTTCGAAGTTCTGGCTTGTTACTGTAATGACTGACATGGTATTCTCTCCTTTGCAAAACTTAATTAACACATTATGTCCGAAATTCTGGCTTTTGTGGAGTTTGCGCAGCCGACGCTGCGGAGAAAAGCCTCACATAGGTGCTTTTTTGATTCTGCCGAACTGGCGCGGATAATCCGGCGGCGTGGGTTTGACCTTTTTAATTATTACGGCGCTGTGGGTTATATCCGTGCCGGGAACGGTATATTTTTTAATTTCCGAGCCGTTGCCGCCCAAAACTGAGATTGCCCTTGACGCCTGCCTGAGCTCATCAGCGCAGTCGGGCCCCTTCATGGCTATGAAGACCCCTCCGACATGCACAAAAGGCAGGCAAAGCTCGCAGAGTATGTTCAGACGCGCCACTGCACGGGAAACGGCAATATCGAAGCTGCCGCCCATATCAAAGGCCGCTTCCTCGGCTCTTTCACTTATGCAGCGAACATCGGCGAAGCCGAGCGTCCTGCAGGTTTCCTCCAGAAAAGCCATGCGCTTTTTGTGACTGTCCAGCAGGGTAAGAGAGATATCGGGCATTGTGATTTTAAGCGGCAGACCAGGAAAGCCTGCGCCGGTGCCGACGTCTATGACGGATTTCCCGGAAAAATCATAGACCGAGCAGAGCGCGGCACAGTCCAGAAAGTGAAGCCTCGCGGTGTCGGCTTCGCCCTCGATGGCGGTAAGGTTCATAACGGCATTTTTCTCCGTAAGGCAGTCGTAGTATTTCTGAAAACGACCGGACATCTCTTCGGTTAACTTAAGCCCCAAGGTTTCAAAGCCGTCTTTCAAAATCTGCTGCATAGGGTTCCTCCGGATAGTAAGCGTATTATAGCTGGCTTTACTTCATGTTTTTCTTTTAAATTTAAGGCCGCATTTCGGGCAGGTAATGCTAATATTCCCTTTGCCGCGGGGAAGGCGCAGCCTGCTTTTACAGCCGGGACAGGAAAAGAAGCAAAACTGCTTTTTCTGCTGCCGGCGAAAATTCCATTTCCTCACGGATTCTACTATATCGGAGGAAATACGCGTGAAACGGCTGTTTTCTTCCCTGCGTTTTTCGAGGTTTTTGGAAAAGGCGCGCCACAACGCATAGGCAAAAAGTGCCAATGAAAATATTTTAATCAATGGAAAGAGCGCCGAAAAGACGCTGACGATAAAAGACAGAATAATAAGCCCGATACTCAGCCTGTCGAAACCGTTTCTGCCGGCCATGATTTCACGAAGTTTGATGTACATAGAGAATAACTCCTCCCCGGAGAAAGAAAAAAGCGGCTAATCGAACTCTTTGCCGAAAAATCGTGAATGAAACAGACGGGAAGCCATGCAAAGAAAAACAGGGTGCATCATTCGATACACCCTGTATATTAGCATAATATTTCGTTGAAGTCTACTGCTATGCATAGAAATCATGCTCGCCGATGTTAACGACGAATAAACGGGTCTTCGCAAACCAGGAAGAAATGCCGACCTGCGGGTTAACGAAGTAAATCGAATCGCCGACGATGTTGTAGCCCTCAAGGCAAATCTTTGCGGCAATAACGGACTCTTCATTCGGCTCGTCGTTGATGGTGCCGTTCTGCGTAACGCTGAACTGAACTCCGTACTTCGTGTCAAAGATGACGCCGTAAATCGTGTCGGGGCAGGAAGGATTGGCAACACGGTTGAGAACAACGTTTCCGACTCCGATTTTACCTTCGAGCAACTGGTTGCCGGATTCAGCGTTTATAAGACGTGAAAGCCAGTAAAGATCCTCTTCATTGTAGTAGCTCTCGCCGCTTTCAATAACGGCGGGATCGTCCGCGCTGATATTAACGGACGAGGTTTCGCTGTCCCAGGTGACCTCCGCATTAAAAACCTTTGCAAGTTCACGGACAGGCAGGCAAAGTGAATTGTTTATGATGGTAACGCCGTAGGGCAGGTAGAAACAGCGGTCATTGACGGTCATGTAGTTTTCGCCGACCTTTGCCGTAAGAACAAGGTCCTTGCCGGTTACAGTGACCGTATTTGTGTCTGCATTCCATGCGATATCTGTTTGATACGCAATAACACTGAAAAACGCTTTCAGAGGTACATATGTAGTATCTTCGACCTTAATGCCGTCAGTCATTTTTATTCCGTTTATATACATGAGAACAGCACCCGAAGCGGCCTCTTCCGGAACAGCCACGCTTATGTCTGCAGCCGCAGTGCCTGGGATTTCGGTGCTGTTGAGGCTTACAGCCTCCGCCTCAACGATTGGACCGCTGCCGCTTGTGAAGCCGCCCGCCATGCATACAATCAAACAAATAGCGCATATTATGGAAATGTTCTTCAGTATTGACTTTTTCATAACACGCTCCTATTTCAGTATTTTTTATCGATAGAGACAATTGCGGTATTGTGGTATTATGACATAATTATATTCATTTTACTGACAAAAAATCAAGGGTAAAATTGTACAAATTGACATATCGGAAATGATGTATACTCCACATATGCGCAAAATCAAGGGAAAAAACCCAGTGTTATCAACGGAATTCCACAAAATATTGTGTTTGCACATTGACATATTATTTTTTCTCAGGGGGGGTATACAGGGGTGTAACCCATGAAAAATGCAAGAAGGTTGCCAATAATTTTTCATTATGTAAAGTGTTTTTATCCTGTCCTGTCAATTTATTAATAGCCTTGTACACGTTTGCGGCTCTCCGGAACGCTGGCGGCCCTTCCGGTTATCAAAAAGCGAAAGGGCGCATAAAATCAATAAAAGAAACAGAGCGAGGAGGGACGCCTTGAACATCAGGAAGGGTACGGCGGCGGTGGTTCTTATTTTTTTCGGAATTTACGCCTTACAGGCGACCGGCAAGATTCCCCGGACCGGGGAGCTGGTGCGCCGCCTAACAGGCGACAGCAATTATGCGGAAAACGCACTCTCCCAGGAGACGGGATTCGGCGCCGACGGAGAAGCCGGTAATACCGATATGCTGATTGAAGCGGCGGCAGAAGAGTCCCTTCCGCCCTTCCCCTCGGAGGTGGAAATTCCCGAAACGGCAGTGCCGGAAACGGAAAACGCTCCCGTAGTTCTTCCGACAACGATTGAGGGCGGAATGGTCATAACAAATAATACAAGCTATGAGCTTGATCTGAGCTCGCTCGTTTCGGCGGGAACCTCGGTAAGACTTGCGGAGGAAGGACCGCAGATACTTATCATACATACCCACGGCAGCGAAGCCTACACGCAGGACAAGACCGATACTTACGAAGCCTCCGACGCCTTCAGAACGGAGGATACAGAGCACAGCGTCATTAGAGTTGGAGACGAGCTGGCCTCCTGCCTTCAAAGCTATGGTCTGTCTGTAATACATGACAGAAACATTTATGACTATCCGAGCTATACTGGAAGCTACGCGAAAAGCGGCGCCGCAATCGAAAAGTATCTTGAGGAATATCCCGGCATTTCCGTGATTCTCGATGTACACAGGGATGCTATCGGGGACGGCGACATCGTTTATAAAACGGTGGCGGAGGCGGACGGAAAGCCCTGTTCACAGGTGATGCTGCTTGTCGGAACCGGAGAAAACGGCCTTGAGCAGCCTAACTGGAAGGAAAATCTGAAATTTGCCCTTTATCTTCAGTCCGCGGTTCTTTCCAGATACCCGTCGCTTTCAAGACCTATCGCTCTGAAAAAGGAACGCTACAATCAGCAGCTTTCCACAGGCTACTTGATTTTGGAGGTTGGGAGTAGCGGAAATACGCTTAACGAGGCGCTCAATGCCATCAGGCTTTTCGCGGACGCCGCCGCTCCCGCTTTGAAGGGGCTGAGTTGAGGTGAAAATCAATGAGGAACAAAACATTGAACCATAACCCATAACTCAATCTATAATGTGTATAGTTTAAATAAAGTTAAAATCAAAAGTGTGATTACGGCTGCTGACAGCAGGCATTTTTTGCTTTTTCCGGTCTGTGGACGAATATTTGCGCCCGTCGGTGACGATACTTATTCTATCGGCACTGCAAAAGATTAAATCAGGAGGAGAAAGCATGAATATAGGCGAAATCATGACAGACCACGTTATCTCAATCTGCGAGGACGAGCCGATAATCGCGGCGGCAAGGCTCATGAAGCAGAACAATATCGGCTCCCTGCCCGTAAGAGACGGCAGAAACAGGCTCCGCGGCATCGTAACCGACAGAGACATAGTTCTTCGCTGCGTAGCAGGCAATATCAATCCGCAGGAAGTCCGGATCGGGGAAATAATGTCCCGAAACCTTATAACCGCTTCGCCCTTCGAGGATACGGAAAGAGTCGCCGAGCGCATGGGAAACGGTCAGATACGCCGGCTTCCAGTTACCGACAACGGGATACTGGTGGGAATAGTCGCCCTTGGAGACATTGCAAGGCAGGACGAGTTCAAAATGGAAGCCTCGGAAGCTTTGAGCGAAATCTCCGCAAATTTCAGAAAAAAATGAACTTTCTGCGCAGCAGGAGCCCAGCAGCGAGAAATTATCCGTTTGCGGCCGTTGCGAGCAGGGGAGCCATCGCGGAGTAGATGGCGTCAAACTGCGAAAGCGGGAGAGGGCTTTCGCCCAGACCCATTTCCACCGTGTATCCGGGACGCCCGAAATCCTGAATGAACCAGTCCTTGTAACCGGCGTTGTCGCTCACCGGCGGAGTTGAGGATAGCTCATAGCCGCTTGCCTCAGAGAGCTTCCGACCGAGCTCATATGCGCCCTCGGGCTCGTAATCCGCAAATTTCCAATAGATTACATTGCCCTGAGTGTGCAGCGCCAGAACCGTGTCTGGGTTGAGCTTTCTGGTGAAATTGGCAAGAGCGCGGCTTTCGGGAGCGGAGAGCGGCGCCGTTCCGACATAATCTCTGGGCGCGGGACTTACAAAACCAAGCCCAAATTTGATTTGCTTCGCTTTTTCCCAGTTTGCCGGATACTGAAGGTTCAGATCCGTACCCTCGATATTGGCTTTCCAGCCTGAAGGGAAAGGAATGAACGGATAGTTTCCGGCGATTTTTTTTGCCTGTTCGTAGTATCTTGGGCTTGAGAGCTTTCCCAGAACAAGCTCTACTCCGTCCGGATCAATCTGCGGAGCAAAGCAAAGGGTTGTTCCGACGAGCAGGTCCTTGGCGTTGAAGCCGCCTATCTGTCCGTTTGTACGAGACTTTTCGAAAAGCTCGTTCATGAATTTCAGTAGTACAAGAGTCGTTATCCATTCGTTTGCGTGATGCGAAGCGCTGTAAAAGACGCGCCGTGGACCGCTGCCTGCACATATATATAACAGCGGTTTTCCCATTACGCTTTTGCCGAACTCGGAAAGCGTCACAAAAGAATATTTTCCGGCAAAGTTGTTCATCTGTCTTAAAACTGTGTCGGAATTCGGCAGTTCCGGCGGCATCCCCTCCGCAAAAACCACTTTGATTTTCTCGGACGAATTAAAACACGGATAACGCTGCTCCATTATTAAACCTCCTGACAGTTCGCAATTTCCGTTTAATTTTAATTTTCTTCCCGCGCTTATCGATTCGAAAAATTACCTTTATAAATAATACCCCTAAAAATATGCGAAAAAATGCGAAAAGGTAAATGAGATATAATTTGTTATACAAAAACGTGCTTATTTTATAAGCTTCCGAACATAATGTTAGTGCGATTTAATAATAAATCGGGAAGCGGGGGAAGCTGGGATGAATTACAAAAAAAGAACTGAATACAAAAATGCCTTCGTTGCGGTATTGCTGGTAGTCTGCGTGTTTTCGCAGTCGGTGCCGGCCGCTGCGGCGCAGGAAAAAATGCTCGTTCCGATGGGCTGTACGGTCGGAATTCAGATGTATACAGACGGAGTGCTGGTGGTAGGGCTTTCCGCAACGCAAAACGGACAGGCGCCTTCTCCGGCGGCGGTTGCGGGGATACTGCCGGGAGACCTTATCACGGCGCTGAACGACGCCGCAATCGGTTCAGCCGACGAATTCAAAGCCGAAATGTCAAAGCTTACGGAGGCTCCGGTGACGATAACCGTTCTCAGGGGCGGTGAAACGCTGCGGATGACAGTTAAGCCGAATGTTACAAGCGGCGCTCCGGAGCTGGGTATCTGGCTGCGGGACAGCGTTTCCGGTATCGGCACGATGACTTTCTATGACCCTCAGACGGGAATGTACGGCAGCCTGGGTCACGGCATTAACGACCTTGAATCGGGGGTCATTATGCCGCTCGGAAGAGGGGATATATTCCTCTCTACCGTAGTGGAGATCAAAAAGGGCTGCGCAGGAGCTCCCGGGGAGCTTTGCGGGGAATTCAGCGGGAAGGCTGCCTGCGGAAGTATCCTTAAAAACACCAGGTTCGGGATATTCGGGCTGTTATCCTTAGAACAGCCGGACGCTTCAAAAGCAATTCCGGCGGCAGACAGCGACGAAATCGAGCTGGGAAAAGCTACAATCCTCACCAATATTGAAGGAACGAAAAACGAGGAATTCGAGATTGAAATAACCAGAGTTTACAGGGGAAGCGAAGACGGCAGAAGCCTCATGCTCTGTGTTAAGGACAAAAAGCTTCTTGAGAAAACGGGCGGCATAGTGCAGGGCATGAGCGGCAGCCCGATAATCCAGAACGGAAAGCTGATCGGAGCCGTGACGCACGTTATGGTGAACGATTCGTCAAAGGGTTTCGGCGTATCAATCGAGAAAATGCTTGATGAAGCCGGCAGTCTTTCCCTTAACAAGGCTGCCTGACAAATTAGCGTGCCGCGGAGCCGAACTCAGGCTCTGCGGTACGCCCGCGTATTAACAGTGTTCCTTAAAACTGTTAATACTTAGTTTTGCGAATATTATGTCAACCGTCACTAAAGGAACTCGTGCAGCGACAAGGAAAAATTGGCGCTGGAATGTCCATCTGAGAAGCACAGTTGTAGTCAAAAAATGCACATTTTATGCGAAAAATAGAATAAAATAATTAACAGAATATTTGAGCACAATTTGTCACAATTGCACAGAGGGAGTGCGCTCAGAAGCTGGAAATATTGGCAAAAAAAGTCGAGAAACGCAAATTACAGTCAATTTTATGTAAAAAGTCGAGTGTTGTCGAATTATGTAAACAAATAGTTGTTGTTTTTTTACAAATATTTATTGCACTTTGCAGCAGGTTATGTTAAATTATAGTCGTTTGGCGGTGTTTGTGCTTAAAGATAGAAATGGCCTACCGTATATGGATAATAACGGAGGGAATATTATGGAAACCAAATCAAGAGTTTTGATCGCAGATTCCGGGGAAGATTTCCGCTATTTGATGGCGGATACAATTTCATCGGAAGAGGACATGGCAGTAGTCGGCGCAGCCGGAGACGGCCTCGAAGCACTCGCACTCATCGAGCAAAAACATCCGAATGTCATACTGATGGACCTCGTTCTTACAAAACTGGACGACTTGGGAGTCCTCCAGAAACTG
>Ga0074193_1001992_pt1 | contig 20962 bp, 15 predicted proteins | sample EPASupsiteHSE605_FD_64523 | JGI IMG/M metagenome (GOLD analysis project Ga0074193, IMG submission 64523) | Bioremediated contaminated groundwater from EPA Superfund site, New Mexico - Sample HSE6-05 | ecosystem: Environmental > Aquatic > Deep subsurface > Groundwater > Contaminated ... | reverse complement strand
TAATGAATAAATACATGATCTATCCAAAAAGTATGCAAATCTCCGTGATTATTGGATTTCAAAGATAAAAAATATTACAAAAAATTGTTGTATTTTAATGGTGAGTGGGGAGAGCATTCCAAAAAATCATCTGAAAAAAATTTTTTGTTATGTCAGAAACTTGACCCCAATTTTTTAAAAAATGTCCCCCAAATTGATTTTTTATACCCCAATTAACATCCCTAATTTGGATTTTTATTTAATATTAAGTTAAAAGATTTCACGCCGTGAAAAATGAAACATTGATCAAACAAAATCTTGTTTGAATTGTCGTGAAGTTTTCTCACAGAACCTTAAAAATATTGCTCAATATCAATTAAGATAATAAATGTGTGGCTTTTAATACTGATTTAGCTTGTATTGAAGTGTCAAAAATGTATAAAAATGATCTTGTATAACCTCATTTGTCTTCAAATGATATCAATCATAACAGGTGATCAGAGAGCTTATTATTGAATCATTTCAATGATATCAAGTGTTCTGGAATATGTATCGATTCTCCATAATCAACCCCAAACTATCACTGTGCTTTCTCAAAAAACTTTCAATAATAGAATGTCATTGCATTCAAGAAGCAAAGAATCCATGATGTTGAGTGGTTTTCTATTTATTAATTAATATGATCATGATTAAAATGGGTACTTTAACCTACCTGAGACAATTTTAAAGTTTAAAAACAATAAACGTTAAGGAAAAATGAGCACAATGCCAGGAGAGAAAGAGAATAGTGAAAATGCTGATAATAAAAGCGAAATCATTGCTTTTGGTAATATAGAAAATGAAATTAGCACATTTTCTGTCACTGAACCAAATAAGGTTGAATATGGTGATATCACAAATCCTTCGTTAGAAATTGTTTTTACTACACCCCAATTAGATTCACCATCAAGATCAGATACTAGTAGGACTAATAATAGAACATTTAAGAGAAATTATAATTATGGAGATAATTTAAATCTTTCCCTAAATCAATACATTGGAAATAATTCCAACTTAGCTACTAGTAGAAAAAACAAGGATGTATACCAAAAAGCTCCCAAAGAATTCCTTGAAATGATGAATGAGGATTCTCCTCGAAAGAGATCAAAATCCAGTAACCAAGTTTTTAGCAATAGAATTCCAGAAAAAATATCTATATTTACCAACGAAGAAATTGTGAAAATGGCGGATCTTCTTGTGTCAGGAAAGAAGAAAGAGATAAAAGACCCAGCCACGACTGCGGATCTTATCAATGAATTGACAAATCGAAGGGTTGAAGCAATGCAAAGAAATGATTATGTTGCATCCCAAAAAATTGGATCGATTGTTGATGATTTAAGGTTGTCATATAGACAGAGAGATCGTGAGACTTTTCATAATGAGAGGATCGAAGAATTGAAACAAAGATTAATTGATGCTAAAGATATGCTCAAAAATGTTGAATCAATATGGAAAACGAGAATCGATGAACAGAAACAATTGAACAAAGATGATATTATCCGAATTAAGAAAAGGCACCAAGAAGAACAAGATGCATTAGAGAATGAATGGAAGACTCCGCAAACTGCACGAAAATTTAGTAAGAGAAGTGCACAACTACTTCAGCATCAAACAGCAGAAAAATATTTGGCTCTTGTTGGGAATTATCAAGAAGCAGCAAGCTTGAGGAAAGAAATATCCAAGCTTGAGAATTTTGAAATAAGCCAAAAATATGAGGATATGAGAATTGCTTTTAACAAAGAACTTGAAAGATTGAAATCAAAACAAGAAATACAAATTAACAACACTGAATCAAGTCAGAAATCTAATATTGCTTTCATGGAAAAGAAAGCTGCATTAGATATAGAAGCTTGTAACAAAAGGGTCAACTCAATAACCAATCTATTGGAAGAAGAAGGCTCTTTCGCCAATTTTTGTGCAAGAAAATTTAAGAAACCTGTTGATGTGGTTGTTCCAATGAGTGTTACAATTAATGGAGGCACAGATCTTCCAACAGCAGGAAGGTCTAGGGTTGCAGTGAAAAATACAGGGAAAATTATGGAGTTTCGGGAATCATCAGTATTTTCTCCTCTTCCTCTTCCAACGCTCAAAATTAAAAAGAGGAAGAGTCCAGAGAGAAAAAAGAATGATTTATAAGTTTTATTTAATAAACATTGTTTGTTTCTTCAATCAGTTTTTTAATAATGATTGCTTTTGATGATACTCTTGTTTCGCTTGAACCAATTAGGTCATTCAGTGCGTTTTCAATGCAATAATAATCCATATCAGTCAGTATTTTGGAATTTTGCTGGTTAATCATCTCTATAGATTTTAAAAACACTAATGAATAATCTGGGGAGATGGAACATGTGACAAAATCAATACAGTCTGCAAAAATACTAGAAAATGAAGTACTATTAGTCATTGTTTCAAAACAATTCAGCAGTAAATTCATGAATAAAAACAATAAGTTCTCTTTTGAACTCATTGAAAATGATGAGTACATTTCATAAGCTGATCCAAAAATATCATGAGAGATGATAATCCTTGATCCCTCATTTGTAGCCGAAACATTACAAAAAAAGAACAGTATTCGGGAAATGGGAGCTTTGTCTATTTCACAATGCCTTAATAAAATTTGTATAATAACATCGATAACATCCAAAAGTACTAACTCGTTGAAATACTTAATTACAATTATGTTCCATACTTCAATAATCACAGGCAATAAAGAGTTACTACCAGCAGATGAAGTTTTATCTGTGAGCTCAATTAGTTTGTATATGACACTGTTTGGGATAATGATAGAACAATCATCATTCCAATGTTTTATACAACTCTCAAAAAGACACAAAGATGGATACAAAACCCAGATATCATCTAGAGAACAATACAGTACATAATTGTGCAAAAATGAGATCAGCCTCCGCTCAAATGTCACGCCATATTGTGTTTCTCGGATGTACACCATAGATTTTTTTGCCTTTTTCCAAACTCTTGATAAAAGGAGCAAGAGAAACCCGGTCATTGTTTTACTTACTTGATGATCAAGAAGAGATAAAACAAGGGCGATAATATGCTCATTTTTAAGTAAGGTATTGGACGCTTGTGGAAGATGCTCTACCACTTCAATCAAAATCATGCAAACAAAGGGCATTAATGACGGTCCTCTCATAATGCGAACGAAAGAGTGCAAATTTGAAAGCAAAACTTTATGGGGAAATGTTGACTTTAGCATAATAATATAAATACAGTGAAGAGAGGCCCTGCAAACAACTGTAGATGAACTCTTCAAACATTCAATCAAATTTTCTATCCCTTTGGACTCAAATAGAACCACATCTAGAGGAATTTCCTTACGATTCACAATTTTTTCGATCTGAGAAATCACAATACCGGGATTCTCACTTCCAGGCAAACTATTAAACAAGTAACTAAGGCGCTCCTGGTTTTCATACAAGTCTATGCTGTCATTTGCTTCATTAACAACATGAGAGATACCTTTCGAAAAAAAAGACGAGTCGGGCTTGTAATCAAGACTCATAAAATCTCCATATGTGGCCGAACAAAATCAAAGATCGACTAGCTTTTAGTTAAAGAGTCCTGATTTGCTGCTGAATCTGGGAGGAGCTGTGAGCCTCAATCTTATCATTCACTGACTTAAGCTCTGATGCAGTTAATGGTCTCCACTTCATTACTCTTGTCCTCTTTGTAGAATATGTGATGCCAAGGAACTTCTTCCTTCTTGTGTGCACTTCAACATAGTATGAATTGATTTCGCATTTTGTAGATATAATCTTAGAATGTAGACTAGTAACACCGTTGACTTTTTTGGCAGAAACCAAATAAACTTTCATAAGGGCATTTCTCCATGTTGAATCCTTTCCGAGACCCATATTAAAATCATGAATTGATGTCTTGGCTTCATTAGCATACTTCATCTTGTTGGCAAAATTTGTAGCTGTTTGGGCATCAAACCGGCAAGTATTTATAAGATAAGCCTTCATCTGATTTGTGTCAGTAAATGATGTATATCCAAGATCATTAGCAGTTACAATTGGTGTGGATATGGAGATTGGAGGTACCTCATAAGAAAATGAACGTGAAACAAAGAGAGAAACAACAATTAGCATTTTTGCTTTATTGTCAGATTAGTGTCAAAATGTCAGTCTCTGACGTTTAGCCCCCTAATTATTGACATATCCAGGCAATCAGCAGGAAGGTGAAGACAACTGACATTTCTAAATTGCTGGGATGCTGACATGTTATTTCACTGTCGTAGGACCTGTATGGTGTTTGTTTTGGGGATGATGGAGGTGTTTGGAGAGGTGTTGGATCTAGTGTTTTGATGGCTGATCTTGTGGGTTTTGGAGTGGGGAGTGGAATTGGATTATCTGCATGGCATGATTGAGATTGGAAGAATTCAAATTTATATGTTTGCATCTGGGTAAAAGAATTATTGGATATTGTTGTGATTGAGTCTTTTGATGAGAATGTTCCGATATGATTGATATAACTATTTGCGATTTCTACCTCGGAACTGGAGCAATAGAAAAGAGTTGCATGATTATTATCGAAAATACAGTATTCTAATGAATATTTTGCCCCATTACAAATGAAAATCAGCCCAAAAACATTGGATGTATCATAATTATTAATAATATTGACGAATAAAAACAAACCTTCACCACCATATATTTCTATACTGGTATATCCATATGCATAATTGTCCGAAATAGTACAGTAAGAGCATTTAAGATAATTATAATTTGCTATTCCAAAAGCATCAACATTCTCTGCTCTATTCGAGGATAAATTGGATGAAAATAAGCAATGATTATTCAATAGAAATCCAATTGGATTATTTAATCCATGCTCATAATAACAATTTAAAATAGATAAGTAATCAATTGTATTATTCATGGAGATTTCTATATATGCATAAACATAATAATGTGCATAGCAATGACTTGCACATATCATATTTAGATAAGATTCTTTCCCAATGAAGTATATTGCACCGCCATTTTCTGAACTGGAGCAACCATAGAATGTTGACAACAAAATACTCATTGAATATTCCACCCCATTTGCATAAATTACCCCTCCATTTCCATTTAATATGGCAGTCCTTCTGAAAGAACAATCAGTTATATTAATTGTGCAATTCGAATATGATCTTCCACTATCAATTATTTCATTTAAACATGTATCTATTGAAAGAATGTTTTTTGAATCCATTCTTTCATTACTAAACCAATATTTTTCCTTACAAGTCCCAACTCTTGATATCATAAACCACCATAGTATCAAATTCATCATTTGGGACAATCCATACCATATTCTTCATTCAATCATAATTTTGAATGATTTTATTTAAAAGCGTTTTTTTTGTGATAATCGTTAGGGTAAATCTGACAAAAGTGACAAACATATTTTTTATATCACTTGTCTAATGTGCGAAGTTGAGGTTATTACTGTTAACAAAGGAACAGATATCAGGTTTAATATGACCTTTGGGAATCGTCTAATTTTGAATTTGATTGAAGGTGGTGCTGTTCTTTATGGATATAAGATGAATCTTGATACTCCATATTATTTTGAGAATGAACCTTTCAGTTTATCTGTTGTAGAAGGGTGCAAATTAAAAATTTCTGGAAATTATATATCATATTATCGATCTGAGATATATATTCCTGAATCTGCAATTAATATGGATAGTAATAAAACCAAGCGTAGTACAATCATTGTTGCAGGGTCATCCAATAGCGGTAGAACTTCCCTAATAAAATGGATGATTAATTTGAGTCACCTATATGGAATGAATACCAATTTCGTTAATCTTGATCCTTCTCAACCATTGTTTTCACCAACCGGGTGTATTGGGATGACTAAAGTTAGCGAACAGATCGATAATGCTGGATTTCCGATGGTTGATCCACTATTGTTTTTTTATGGTCATCTAGAGCTCGAGGAGTCAAGAATGGAGTTGTATACCAGTCAAGTTGAGCAAATTCATAATGTTATTAATGAAATGGCAGAAAAAGATCCTGAGCAATGGAATAGCACTATAATAGATGTCCCATCAAGTAAGAATCAAATTAATGTTGCCGCATTGAAGAGCACCATTCAGATTTTCAAACCAACAGAAGTGATTGTTCTTGGTGATGAGTCTTTATATAAGATTCTTTCAAGACAATTCATTGAGACCAAATTCACAAAAATGCCTTCTCTTCCTGGAGCAATCGCTTTAGACAAATCTGTCAAAGAGGCTGTTCGCAACTCATATATTGGAAGATATTTTTATGGAAACCCAATTAGGCCACTCACACCAATTGTTCGGACATACATCAAACAAGAGTTCAAGGTTCAAAGCATAGGTACCCTTAATTATATTTCTTCAGCGATGCTTCCAATTTTCAGTCAAGCACAGAGTCCCAAACACACTAACTTTGTTGGTATTGTCTCAATGATCAAGAATTCCCTGATTGCATTGCTCCCAAAAGCAGAACCAGACACGACATGGAGCAAAAATATCCTAGGATTTTATGTGGTTATCTCCTTAAACGAAGCCGAAGGAACTCTTGAAGTCCTTTGCCCTAATGATATGCCCATCGAAAACACCACATTCATAACAGGGTCAGTTAAATATATTAAAGAGATTTGATAATGTCATATACTGATGAGAACATAAGAGAAGAGATTGAAGTTATTAAAAACGAAATCATTATCATTATGAGAATGATTTCCGAGAAGGAAAAAGAGAAAATGGCAATGTTTGAAGAAGAATGCAATTATGATAGTGTTGTTAGTGATTTGCATATTTTCCAGCAAAAATGTAATGAAGTATTTACTGAAAAAGAACATATTGATATTATTTCCGAAAAAACTAATAAAGTTCGATTACTTAATGACCATAATAAGAATTTATCCCAAGAAATTTCGGTATTATTGGGTGAAATTTGCTCATTAAGCGATTCTAATAATGATATGGAAGTATCAATATTTGAAAACCAAATTATTAATGATGTTTCCATTAATTCTGAACTCACCATGAGACAATACTCTGATTTTCTTTGTCAAACACTAAAAGATCAGGAAGCAATCAAACTTTCTATCCTTTCTCAATCAAAAAGATCGGAAAATGCATTAACAACCCAAATACAGAGAATGAATAATCTTGATGATAAAGGGGATGGTATTATTGATACCAATAACAGCATCACGAATCTTCGAAATGAAATCAATGCAATAAGTTCTAATATTGATACAGGAATCGGAGATATGTGTGAAACAGAGGATTACATGAGAGAACTTATGAATGATTATGAATTACACAAAGAGCACTCACTGAAAGTTTATGGTTTTCAGGAAGTATCCAGAGAGATATCTAGTGAAATCCAAAGAATAAATGAAACAATTGTGAAAAATAAGAGTGTTCTCATGAATATTGAAAAATCTGTTCGAAAGAATGAAAAGAAGCTCAAGCTACTCAATCAGTGTTTAAAGTATTATAAGAAATCAGAAATGGTCCCAATGCTAGATGCAGAAGAATTATATCCAAAAGTCAAACTCCTGATACAATCAAAAGAACAAGAAGGAATACAAAAACATGAAACATTGAGCAAAGTAATGAAAAACAACAATGAAATGCAATCATTGATTCTTGCCATGAAGAGGCATTTAAATTTATCAATAGGATGCATTAAGAACAAAAAACAACTCTCTCTCTCTAACATCGACCACATATATGAAGAAAATGCGACAGAAGAGAAGTATATTGTTGACAGAATCAACCAGAAAAAGACCTGTTTAACACCAAAAAACCAGGTTAAAAAAAGGTGACTTTGACCAAAATGGAAGAAGAAGTTTTTTCTACCCAGCCTCCGGCGAGCTTTTCTGTAAGCATATCTGAAGTGCTTTCAAAAGTTAATTGGATTGATGTTCCTATTCTTGTATTAATCTCTTTTCATTTAAGTGTATTTATGATCAGTTTCGCATTTCGAAAAAATAAAGTACTGAGATCAGTTTGTTTTGCATTTTGTTTAGCATTTGTGTACATGAGTGAAAAAATTGGTGATTTTATGCACTCAAAATGGGAATTTTTCGGGTTTTCTCAGAATTATTTCGATGATAATGGGATATTCATAGCCGTATTTTTTGTTTTGCCACCTCTATTCACATGTATTGTCCTATTTTCTGTTGTTGTCGGTAATCTTGGTGGCCATGTTGTGAATAGAATTATGATTAAGAATGAAAAGCCCGAAGAAAAACCTCATAATGAGTAAATATAATGATTTTATTCTGTATCACCTATGGCCTCGACTATTGGTGCTAAGTCCTCTTCTTCATTCTTCACAGAGGCTATTGCCTCCAATAGGGCTCTTTGTTCTTCCGCTTCACGATCTGCTATCATCTGTGCTGATTCTTGCTTCTCCAAAACAGTGATTGGTTGCTCATCTATTTCTATTATATTAGGGAGAAACCTTATTAACTCAAGACGGACATTTTCAACTTCTGAAAGAGGAGTCTCATATATATACATATAGTGTAGGTAAGGAAGCTCTGTTAAATGCTCAAGTTGATTTGGAAGTGATACATTAGTTTTATGAAGATCTAAAACCTCAAGATTTGGTAAAACTTTCAAGGATTCAATCGACGAAATAGGATTATCAGATACATCTAAGTCATTGAGTTCTTGTTGATACTTGGAAAATAGGTATTTCAATGATGTTAACCCATTAGATTCTATCTTTAAAACTCTAAGCTTATTCAATCCATATAAAATCCCTTCTTTTACAGTCCGAAGGCAGTTACTAGATAGAATCAGCTCTTCAAGATTGTTACATTCATATAGGGCATTCGGAGATATATAAAAAACTCGGTTGTTTGCAAAGTTCGCCTTGAGAAGTAATGGCGCTGAAAGTGATTCAATTGTATTTATGATGTTATTAGATAGATTTAGAGATTCTAGTTTCGGAAAATGTACATTAGAAACTTTTTTTACCCGATTCTCTGATAAATCCAGAGATTTAAGCCTTGGAAGCTTAGTTAGTGGTGTTAAATCAGAGATAATATTGCCTTTCAGTGATACATTGAGAAGCGCATCAAAGTTTGTTATATTGCTTATTTCAGATATTCCTGCATTGGAAACAAGAAATGATGAGAATGTAAAAGAAAAATCAGAATCACTCACAGGTTGCAAATCAGATAGCCTTCTAGCAATAAATTGCTTATCAATAGAAAAAACTTCATCTTCTGGAGTTGCAACATCTTCAAATTCAATTTTAATAATCCTGAAACACTCAAGGAAAAATGTAATATACGTTTCTTCAATAAAATCTCCTTCACCTTCAATATTCTCAATTAAAAAGAGAAGATCACGAACATGAGAAAGCCTGGGAACTCCTAAACCCAATCTCATACATTCATTAAGAGCTTGGTTGATTCCAATCCCGCGATCTAAGATACCATCAACACTCTCTTCCCTAAATATGCGAATAGCGATATGGGCCTCCGCTTGGAGATTCGGAATTTCATGATCTTCTTCCATTTTTAAAAAACGATTTGTAAAATCAGTTTACAAAATCTACTGTTTGGAGGACTCCCACTGCATTTTCTGCTGTTCCCATGTTTTCTTGTTCTTTTCGAGCTGATCTGTATTATCTGCTAAAGACGGCAAGAATTTTCCAAGTGCAGTGAGGAGTGGAGATGCTAGAAATCCATAGAATCCCACTTGACTTGTGCTAATATGATTTGCTGTAGTTCGATCACACATAGGGGTAACCTCAATACCCAACACTCTCTCGAGGTCTCCTTGTTTAAAGAACTCATCTGTTAATGCATGTGCCATATCAGAGGCCGTTTCGAACGCTCTTGTTGTATTTGATACGTCACCACATTTCATTACTATTTGTGCAAGAAGGAGTCTATGCCTTTCGTTTCTTTTGTCGAAGTCATTTATCATCTCCTCAAATTCTTTAATATATGCAAAGTGTTTGTCCATGTCAGTTGCGAGAATAATTTTCAGGAAAAACTCATAAAAATGTGCTTTCTCTGCTGTTGATTCAATACCTTCGAGAATATTATGTTCTGGGACAGATAATAGCCTTATTGCTGTTGCGCAATGATGCATTTCCATTACAGGTCTTTCTTCATATAGAATTCCTAGGGGAGTTCGAGCTTTTTTATGAAAAGCATTATTTAGCCCTTGATGATTAACATCATGTGATATCGCAGCAAGAAGCAGAGCAAATAGCTCTAAATCACTTAAGAACTGCCTTAATCTGCCTCTCATTATACAACTGAATACGAACTGAGCAACATCACATGCATGGGTCCAATTATGATACGGAGTGGCATTATAGGTGTTTCTCAAGGCACAAATGAATTCGACCAGTTTTTGGAATGGAACTTGTAGTTTTCGAACGACACCTAATGAAACAAACATTTTTAAGAGCATTACCACCCTATCATCTTCACTGTATGACAAAATATTGAATAATCGGTCACTGAATTCTTCGAGATCAGATCTTGTAGGAGATGCTGACCTACTCATATAGTTAGATCTTTGCTCTGCGTTCAATCCACTCAGACTGACCTCTGACAAATCTGTGAAATTCCTGCCGATTTCGAATGCATGAACTAATAAATCGCTTGACTCCATAGCGATACTCAAATCGACCGAAGAAAACCGAGATGGAGTTTGGCCAACAAACTCCATCACAAAATCGTTTTTAATGCGAAGTACCAATGCAGATGATGGATTCAAGAAACCAAGAGAATCTGTTGTGGGATTATATAATGGATTAGATTGAAGTTGTGAAACAATAATAGGTTGATTATTTGTTGCTACATTACCAAGAATACCTTGTGTTACAGTCACTGTTTTGGGAGCATTTTCGGAATTAGATGATAACAAGCATAACGATTCTGTCAGAGAATCCATCTGGAACAACCCATATACATCGGCTCCAATATGAGTGCATAATTCCAACAATACTTTTGGAAGAATATCACTCTTCACAGGTGTTAATTTTTGAATCATTGATCTTAATACTTGCATAATACTCACAGATGTCTGGAATTGAGTTTGAATATTCATTATTTCGGATATTAAAAGAAGAAACATTGAAAAATCGGACAAAGAAGCTAGATCTGCATCAGAGAACCGACCTTGTGATGACATTGAATTCTCAACCATAATCACCCATTTGGATATGTTATCACTTGAGACCACAGGGTATGTTAAGTTTGAGTAACTTTTATAATTAATTTCCTCATCAAAACCACCAATCATTAATTTCACTTCACTAGCAACAGAACATTGAACATGTTTCTGGGTTTTAACTACATTTTGAACGACAGGTGGTGGATTTACAATTTGAGCAAAAGGGTTTGTTGATTTCATGATATAGTGCTGGATAAGTTTTCCTGTAGGATTGACTTCCCATATTGCTACTAGATCAACATTTATCCTCTTGGACAATTCTTTGGCGATTGCTTCACAAACCTGAACAATCCTTGATGAAACTGTTTTAGATCCAAATGCTTGTAAAATTGCCTTCATGGGTTTTTCAAAGCTGCCCCTATCGCAATTTTCCGATCTGGATACTTCCACAGCTTCTTGAGATACCAAAATATTGAAAAGATTGACCCCAATTTGAACAGCTATTTGTTGTAAAGCGGCTGATTCTAACGGTGAAAAATAGTTTGTATTTCTTTTTCCATATGCTGCTAATACAGCGATTGGTTTCTTATCAATACCAAAGACAGGAACTGCTATATATGGATTTCCAAGAGCAGGTAAATCAAGCTCCCTCGAAAAGAACTCGCATTTTTCCGGTGTTAATCTTGGTACATTAAAAACAGATAATGACTCGACAACATGAAAAGGAATACCAGACTTGGCTGTAAAATATTTCCTGGCAAAGGTTTGTTTGCCATCATGACTCATTTGTGCTTCAAAAACGAATAACATAGATTGTGATCCGTCATAAATAAATAGTTCTGCATCATTTGCTCCAATTGTCCTTTGAACGACACTTAGTGTGGTAGATAAAAACTCTTCAAGAGTATTCTTTCCTAATAATGACTTAACTGCATGTGCAACTTCTGTTCGTAGGGTATGATCATCTTCTTTTTCAAGATGCTCAACATATGTTGTTAAGAATGGTGATATTTGAGAAGAAAGAATTTCACCTAATTGGTGATCTTCGGGAGTAAATACTGCTCCAATTTTTGGTGAATGGACCAAAAGAACCGAAATTACAAAATTACTTGACGAATCAAAAACAGGTATAAGCATCGATGGATTGGTACCGATATTGAGAAAATCATCAATTTCTGGTTCATAAAAATCGGAATCTTTGGTAGATTGATAAATAGTCACTCTGCCATCTCTAGCACATGAACCAACAATCCCTCTCCCAAGTGGTATTTGAAGAGTAAATGAATCATTATCAAAATTAGCAATTAGCTGATTCTGCTGTGGCTGGAGAGCAAATAATTGACAAAACCCGCACTTAAAAAGTTTGCAACAAAAGGTTTCTATTTTGTGAACAAATTGTCTATTGTGTATTGATTTTCTTAAGGTCTGGACTAAATCATTAATCTCTGCAGATCTGTATAATTGGAAAAACGCAGCATTAGCAAACTCAACTGCTACATTTGGTGGGAGAGAATGAAGAATACTATTCATCCTCTCAGCTCCCATTCTCAATGGAGAAGACAAACATTGAATTGGAAAAGGATTTTGAGAAAGATAAAGAGGTATCTGGTCTGAATTCATCCTGATCACTTGTTCAACAACCAGCTTGTCTGATTGTTGAATATGAGAAAACATCAATGATGGCTTTGTTACATGTCCAGTGGATCCAATACTGGAGAGCCTTGTTGCCAGTTCTGATAAATTCACAATCCTAGCCTTTTGAATCGCAATCATCGACAAAGAATTTGATAATCTCTCCTCTAATGCTTGAACTCTCTCTAATAAATCATCTCGCTCAGAAAAAAGTCTATCAATAATTGAACTTTGATGAGTAAATATATTTTTCAGGGTCTTTGATGGAGATCCTGGATCAAACTGAAAAGAAGGAATCGAAGATCTATTTATAGGAGTATTTGTTTCGTTAATACGGGATTTGCTCTTTGGTATTGAGCTGGCTGATGACTTTGCGGAATTCGTGTTTTAACGAGATTTTCGGTTATCAGAAAGCTTCAACAATATCTTGCTGAATGTTTCCTTCAATGATGGTAGGTATCTCATTTGTCCTAAGAAGTTCATCAGGAATTATGCTGTCAGCATATGAATCAAGAGGCGCAAGTACTGCTTTCCTATAGTTATTGAGCCTAGGCGCTTTCATTATTGCTCCTATCTTGGGAGGCGCAATGGCTATTGATGGTTTGATTCCGTTGATATGAGATTTTTGGTTCATCTGTACATGGTATGATGGAGGCGGAATTGGTCGAGGCCTGGAAGAATTTGAAACAATATGGAGGGGCATTTTAGATGATACTCCAAAATTAAGCTTGAGCGGAGGGAGATTCATTCCCTCGTTTTCGTTGTTTTTATTCATTTCTGAGATAATTGCGTCGGTTTAGAATTAGTTTCTGATGATTATTTTCATCCACTTTTAGGAAAAAGAAAAAGAAACTCTTTTATATAAGGTAGAATTGCTTATGAAGTATGAGGAGTAAAGCTTGTATTTAACTAGTTTTTAGAGATTCCAGATTTTTTGTTTTCACAGTTCCAGTTTTTGTAAGAATTTATTCATTCAAGAAAATGAAAACCATTTTTCAGGGTGGAAATGTTATTTCATCACAAGTTGGTGTGTTCCAATTAGTATATTTAGCATTTATATTGTGTCAAAGGTCTGATTATGGTGGAGCTATTTTTATTGACAATTTTTTATCGAATGTCACAGTGTATTATTGTTCTTTTGATAGATGTTCCACTATTGGATCATATCATGGAGGATGTATGTGTATAAGAGAATCTAATCAAGTCAAACTTCATTCAGTTTGTTTTCACAACGCTTCTGCTTATCAATGTCCCGGATTTATTATTTGGGGGCATAATAATTTGAGAATACAAATGGCTAATGTTAATTATACATCTGATAGCGACCATGGAGTATGTGAAATGGCAGCATCTGCGTGTTATTCCCTATCCCAGACATTGGTAACAAAATCCAACTTTTCCAACCTATATGGTACCAAACAACCTGGTGGAGGAATAGTTATTGGATCATTACTTCCGAGTGTTGTTGGTGAATACATTACATTTTTCCATGTAGATGGAAATGGAATTGCGATTTTTTATCCGAGTGGATCACCAGAATACAATGAAATTCGATTTATTAATGTGATATCATGTTCAAGTAGTTCAAAGTTGTTTTATTCATATATGTCCAACAAGTGCATGATCACAAAATCAATTTTTGTTGATGTTTCATTCACATCATGCTATTTAAAGTATTCTAGTGGTAATATTGAGTTGAATGAGTGCTATTTTTCCAATTCTCAAAGTGGAATAGATTTCAGTAATTGCATGATCACAAATTGTGAATTCGAATCATCATCCACAGTTTTGTCACATAACTATCTTGATTCTAACAAATGCTGGTCATCCATTACAGTTGCCAAACACACGATTCAGAACTATCAACCATTTGCATTTTCACATCTAATTTTCACAATATTCATTTCCATGATGATGATATGACCCCATTATCTTAAAATTTTGATTATCTAATACCTTTTTTGTCTATTGTTAAAGATATATTGAAATGAGATTAACGAAGAAAGAAAAAACCATTCTAATCTTGATATTAAGGAGTATCACTCACAAGATGTTCTAGGGATTGTTAGATTTTTTGATATTTCTATAATGATATTGTATTCAAAATCTGCTTTTTTCTCATCGATTTTAATCAATAGCTTCAATATCCCTTTCAAAGTTTCTTCTTGTTCTTGTAAATTTCAATTTTTTATGGAAGAAGTTATTTTCTCGTTTAAAGATGGAGAAAAAATTATTCGAAAAGATTTGATGTATAGTTCCGCTGTATTTTGTAAGGATTTTGCAAGAGAAGGAAAAATTTGTTTGGAGGACAAATTCTGGTCTGATTATAAAGATCTTTTCCTTTTTTTACAAAGAGGGGAAGTTCCATATGACTCAACAAAACAAAAAAATGTTTATAAACTTTTGGTTGAATGGCAATTCCAGATTTCCCATCTGGACAGCTTTCTATTGCGCATTTCCGAAAGCAAAATCACAATCAGGTTTAACAAAAAGGCTTATGAGGTTAGCTTTAGTCGTTTTTTGATCCATAGTTCTGTGTTTAGAGATATATGTTTTATAAATCCTTCTTGTAATCTAGAATTCGAGTTAAATATTGATGAAGATTCCTTCATTGAGTTTTTGGATGTTGTTCATGGAGTTAAATTTGTCCATGAGATTGACAAATATACCGAAGTTTATAAGATTTGCGAGTTTTTTGGTTGCTCTCCTCTCTGCACCTTATTTGATTGTGGTGATTTTCTTTTGAGAGACGTCATCAATGGAATTGACCATCCAGATTTTGAGATATATATGAGTGAAAATCTCAAATCCTATTTGAATAACCCCAAATTTGTATCCATTCCTTTGCCAATTCTTATTCGACTATTTCAACGAAACAGAGAAGTTTTTTCATTTACCGAGCTTAGAATATTCTTTGACAACTATTTCCACCTCCATCCAGCTAATCTTCGAGTCTTAATCAACAACATTAATCTCAAATTACAATCAGAAGAGGAAATTGACGAGTTTGGTCAAGTTATCTCCAAATATTTTCCAGGAATAGACATTCTTACCTCAAGTTTTCTCCAGAAAAAATCTGCTTTATTGAATCAAATCAATCAATTACAAGACGAAAATTCCAATATTAAAGAGCTGAATCAGTCTATCAAAATGAAAGATGAAGAATATCAAAAGAGATTGGAAGAACTTGATCTACAAATGAAGAAAGAAAAAGCGAAGGACCAGGAAATAATATATGAAATGCATCAACAAATGAAGCAAAAAGAAGAAGAAGATCAAAATAGAATTGCAGAACTCACCAAAAGGTTTATTGAACTCCAGGAATGTCTCAAAGAAATGGATAGGAGAAAGAAAGAGGAGGAAGAAAAGAAACTCATAGAAGAACAAGAAATGAAAAAGAGAAAAGAAGAAATTCAAGGAATTCGAAGCGGAAAATGGAAAAAAATGAAAGCACCAGATTTTGAAGGAAATATCTTTGAAGCATCTGCGAAAGGAAAACTCACTAGTATTATTTATCTATTAGCTAATGGAACAAATGTTAATGAAAAGTATCCAAATGATGACAGGTATGATGGATGGTATATGAAGAATTCATCGCCTCTACATTTTTCTTCAAGATTTGGTCATCTAAGTGTTGTTGAATATCTACTGAATCAAAAAGCTGATATTAATATAAAAAACAAATATTTTCAACTTTTAAATTTCTTCAGACTCCTCTCCATTATGCTTCTTTCATTGGTAATCTAAATATTGTTGAATATCTAATTATTCGACAAGCTGATATAAATGCAAAAGATAAAGATGTCTAATTTATGTATATTGTAATACTCCTCTTCATGAAGCTGCTCGAAATGATCATCTTAGTGTCGTTGAATTCTTGGTTAATCAGCAAGCTGATATCAATGCAAAAGACAATTATATTAAGGTTTAGTATTTAATCGGACTCCTCTTCATTTTGCTTCAATGAAAGGTCATCTTAGTGTTGTAGAATATCTCGTTAATCAAAAAGCCGATTTAAATGGAAAAACCATATCTGGGAAAACACCTTTGGGGTTAGCAGGAGATGAAGGAATGAATAATGTTATTGAATTCCTTAAAAGAAAAGGGGCACAATAATTCCGAAAAGATCAACAACACTAATTTTCATAATTAATTTGATTCTAGGCTCATTTTTTGAAGGGAATATGAATGTATATTATGTAAGATCATTATTTGAAAACCCCTTCTTGAAATAGCATATGTTTTTTGATTTCTATAAAAAAAATGGAAACTCTTTTGTCCAAGGTATAATTGCTTATGAAGTATGAGGAGTAAAGCTTGTATTTAACTAGTTTTTAGAGATTCCAGATTTTTTGTTTTCACAGTATCAGTTTTTGTAAGAATTTATTCATTCAAGAAAATGAAAACCATTTTTCAGGGTGGAAATGTTATTTCATCACAAGTTGGTGTGTTCCAATTAGTATATTTAGCATTTATATTGTGTCAAAGGTCTGATTATGGTGGAGCTATTTTTATTGACAATTTTTTATCGAATGTCACAGTGTATTATTGTTCTTTTGATAGATGTTCCACTATTGGATCATATCATGGAGGATGTATGTGTATAAGAGAATCTAATCAAGTCAAACTTCATTCAGTTTGTTTTCACAACGCTTCTGCTTATCAATGTCCCGGATTTGTGATTTGGGGACATTTATCTAAAAGAATACAGTTATCAAATGTTAATTACACATCTGATTGCTATCATAATCGATGCGAATTTGCAGGATCAGCAAGTTTTTCTTTGGGGCAGTCTTTGGTTACCAAAACCAACTTTTCCAATCTTTACAGTACTCATGTTCCAGGTGCTGGGATTTCAACCGGATCATCACAACCAAGTGTTGTGTGTGAGTACATTACATTTTTCCATATAGACGGAAATGGAATTGTGGCTTTATATCCGAGTGGATCACCAGAATACAATGAAATTCGATTTATTAATGTGATATCATGTTCAAGTAGTTCAAAGCTGTTTTACTCATTTATGTCCAACAAGTGCATGATCACAAAATCAGTTTTTGTTGATGTTTCATTCACATCATGCTATTATAAGTATTCTAGTGGTAATATTGAGTTGAATGAGTGCTATTTTTCCAATTCTCAAAGTGGAATAGATTTCAGTAATTGCATGATCACAAATTGTGAATTCGAATCATCATCCACAGTTTTTTCACATAACTATCTTGATTCTAACAAATGCTGGTCATCCATTACAATTGCCAAACACACGATTCATAACTATCAACCATTTGCATTTTCACATCTAATTTTCACAATATTCATTTCCATGATGATGATGTGACCCCCATTATCTTAAAATTTTGATTATCTAATACCTTTTTTGTTAATTTTTAAAGATATATTGAAATGAGATTATTGAAGAAAGAAAAAACCATTCTAATCTTGATTCTAAGCTTTGATTGACAAGAAAATTAATTTCACAAGATGATCTAGGGATTGTATCATTTATATTATTGTTAATTGAAACCAATAATGAAATAATATTAGTGTTTCTTCATAAGTATTCATGAGAGTATTTTGATTTACATGGAGCTTCATCATCTGATTTCATTGGTGTTTGTATTCCCAAGATAATTTTTACTGGGATTGGCCGAGGAACATGTGTTTATGAATAACAATATTGTGACATAAAGAAATGAATAAGATATGTTTGTTTTTGATAGAAGGAATTATTAATAGAAGTTGATACAGGTGTTAATGAGGAAAAATTCTTTGAGCGACAAATGAATGAATGAAGTACTTCAAGGAAGCCATTGTCTACGAAGAATAGAGTGTGTTGATTGTTCTGAAAAATACAGTACTTCATCGTGATTAAGCCTCAAAGTGAATATTAGCGAGTAAAAAAACAAGATTATTCCGAAAAATCCAAATAAGAAACACATTTATATCAACATTTCTCTTCTCTGATAAAAATCTTCAATCCAGACACGTGTAATATTTTAAAACAATAAATCATTTCGAAAACTCCAATTCATTGTTGTTACATATATACTATACAAAGCTATCCTGCTCCAATGCTTTTATAATACTTAAGAACCCCCATTTGTTTATATTCAGATGCATAATAAATTGGATCTTTTCCATTTGATTAAAAAAAAATTTCATTGTTTTTGATGTTGTATCTGCTTTGTTGCTGATAAGATATTTGATGATATCTAAATGTCCATTAAGAGATGCTAAATGAAGTGGAGATTCACCATTAAGATGATTTGTATTCGACTATTCTTATGATTCACATCTGCGCCATTATTAACCAAGCGTTTCACTGTTTCAATCCACCCATTTTGTGAGGCAAAATGGAGAGGCGTTGAAAAAAAATCCGAAAAAAACCATTATCACAACAATCATTTGTATTTACTCCTCTTTGAATTAAGTATTCAATAATATCTTCTTTGCCTTCAATTGCCGCATAATGAAGTGGGGTCAAACCATACTTGGAAAAAGGATTTTAGAATTTTTTATATTGAAGATAGCACCCTTATTAACTAAGTATTTCAAAGCTGTTAGATGGCCATATTCAGCAGCAATATGAATCGGCGAAATTGAATTGATAACATTTCCATTTGACTATCTGTGGAATTGACATTAATCCCTTTTTCTAAAAGAAAATGGATGATTCTTAAATGATTCTCTTTGACTGCCGAATTAAGGGGATTTATCAAAAAAACAGATCAAGCACATACTTAGTCTGCCCATTAATATCAACATAGTTATCAAGTAAGTATTCAAGCATAATAATGTTATTACTCACACAAGCCATCGAAACCAATTCATGCATGTTATATTTTTCGGAAAAGCTGAGATGAAAGAGTTCAAAAGACCCACCATATATGACATTTTGACAAACAATATCTGTTATTCTTATACCATTCATAAGAAGGAATTTAAAACACCTAATAGATCCAAAATGCCCAGAAAAAGAAAGCAAATCAAAACTAGAGGGGCGTTGAGACCATTCAAAGGGACTCCAATTGATATTAATTGATTCTATTGATTTTAATGTCCCTAAAAACTCTTTTAATTTATCTATTTCATCATATTTTAAGTAGAAGTTGATTGATAGTGGATCGAATCCATATTCAATATATAACTCCAATAATTCATCACTTAAATATGGGATTTCAAGACCATAGGGGACACTTTTACAACATATAAATTCTTCGAAGTCTTTAATTTGCTTTTTGAAATAAAAACAAAGCAAAAAGCTTTCTTCATTTTCAAAAAATGGCTCAATCTCATTAAAAGAAAAAACTCCGAATAGAAACAATCGATATAATAAAACAAAACATTCGCAAGCAGACTTTTCAAGTAGTTTTTGACGAAAAGAAGGGTCTTGACAAAGAAATCTTGATAGATTAGTTATGTACTCCAACCGAAATGGCTTATATAAAGGAGTTTTAACTATCCTATCAACCATAAATCCGATTTCACTTATTGGATTTATCATTTTGCTAAAAGAATCATCAAATAAACATTGATCAAAATGTAACTCATCCATTCGAAAAATATTTAATGCCACACTTTTTTAGTTGAAAAATGTTCTTTGCTTTTCTCTATGTTTTATGTTATTATTTCTTTTTCATCATTATATTCATCATATCTCAACTATATGGAATGAATAAAGATTCATTGTTATGATCGCTAGATAGGTTTTTAAATGGTTATATCATATCAAATCAGTTTTTCGATTCTTTTTTTGGTCTTCCTTGGTTCATGTATTGAAAACTTGTTCTAAATTTTTTTTCGTTATAAAATCACAGTTAATTTCAACCAAATGCGATTTATTATTGAATTCTTATTCTCATTATACCTTGACATAAATTTGTGTGGTAACCAAAATGTTCATATCTTGGTAAAATCCTTTTCATTTTTGAAAGAGCCTCACCCATGATTTGATTGTTTTCAAGTTTTGATAGCTAAAGTTCAATTAATGAAAACTTTCCATATTTTTTAACGGAAATGGTATTGAGATTTTTTATCCGAGTGGATCACCAGAATACAATGAAATTCGATTTATTAATGTGATATCATGTTCAAGTAGTTCAAAGCTGTTTTACTCATTTATGTCCAACAAGTGCATGATCACAAAATCAGTTTTTGTTG
>Ga0074193_1001991_pt1 | contig 20965 bp, 20 predicted proteins | sample EPASupsiteHSE605_FD_64523 | JGI IMG/M metagenome (GOLD analysis project Ga0074193, IMG submission 64523) | Bioremediated contaminated groundwater from EPA Superfund site, New Mexico - Sample HSE6-05 | ecosystem: Environmental > Aquatic > Deep subsurface > Groundwater > Contaminated ... | reverse complement strand
CTGGTGGCGCTGGTTGGAGATTAAATATAACTTTACCATAAGGAGTGAGTAAACATGACAATAGAAATTTTAGATAGTAATGGTGTTCGTATAACACTAGTGTCTGGAGTTGTAAATGCCCCAAAGGAATTCAATGAACATTATAAGGCAATGTATAATGCAACTTCATGGCAGGAGTATGTAGTGCCACAGGTTGATCCTTCCGTAACTCTTGCTAATGCTCAACAAGTAAAGAAAGCTACAATAAACTCTAACAGGGATGCAAAAGATCAAGGTGGTTATCTATACCTTTCAAAGATTCTTGATTCTGATCCCTCTAGTGTTCAACGTATTGCTATTGCAGTTCAGGCTGCTCAAACAGCAATTTCTGAAGGGCAAGATTTTAGTCTTGATTGGACATGTCAAGATAACTCTATTTTAACCATGACTGCTCAACAAATCGTTGGTATGTCAGTTGCATTGGCTCAACATGCAAACACAATTCATCAACATGCTAAAACCCTGAAAGACCAAGTAAAAACTGCTATTACTATTGAGGGGGTAAATGCAGTAACTGATTGGTAAAGGTAAGGGAGGAGGCATAACAATGTTATTATATAAACCATTTTTACAAAGTGATTTACACTTCTGACGCACGGGCCGGTGATGGAGTCTTTATTAAAAATCGTGATTTATGAATAAAATAACCTACCTTAATCGGTAGGTTATTTTTATTTTAGGGTGTTATTACACTTCAAGCGTGGTATTTAGCAATTTCAGAGTGTCCGTACATTAAGAAGAACGTTCTTGGAATAATGGCAATAATTAGAGTGATAATTGAACAATGTTTAAAACAAATATATATAAATTTTACCATCGGACGGGCAACCGGTGGTGTTTATTTTTGAGGTGGAAAAATGAGCGAAAAACCGTTCGAGCGCGACGTATTAGACAGGTTGATCACCATGGAAACAAAGATAGATACAATTACCACGCAATGTCCTATTTGTCAGGTTAAAATCGGAGCACATGCGATAGCATTAGCCACCGTGGAATCATCGGTTAAATCAGCGCATTATAGGCTAGATGGAATATTTGATGGAATATATAAAACTGCGGGGATTATATCGGCTATTGTCGGTGTTGTTGTTAGTGGGCTTTTTATGTTGGCTGAATATCTATTTCAGAAGGGTGGTCATGGACAATGAACTGGTTATATACTCACTGGCTAAGTGTCATTATGATGGTGATGCTTGTTTTATTTTTAGTTTGGTTATTTGGATATTTTCGCAATGGAGAATACGGAACGCATTATGATTTGCAGAGTTGTTGGGCTGGAGTTGGGGCAATTGCTACTGCTTCAGCCGCTGGATTTGGTAAATGGTGGATAGATAGTACAAAAAATTCAAATCAAGGAGAGATGCCAAGTGTTAAATGAATATTTTTATGGATTAGCACAAAGAGCGGCACAGGCTGCAACCGATAAAGGACTTATTAACATTGACCATCGTTGGATTTATGTTCAATGGGTTCATGAGTCAGATAATTTTACTTCTACCTTGGCTGTTGATAATCATAATCTTGGTGGTGTAACTCAATCTGAGCCAAATGATACGCCGCAGCCTGATGGTGGCAACTATTATATTAATTTCCCCAGTTGTGAGGATTATGCAGATTATTTTGGACATTATCTCCATGGCTTTATTGATGGTGGTATCGATCAGGCGACAACGTTAGAACAGTATATTGTAGCGTTGAAAAACAGCCCTAGCGGTGAATATTTTGGCGATAGTTTAGAAAATTATCTTACTGATTGCCAAAGAATCTATGATGAAACTTTCGCATAATGAATTTTCTAATCTAGTTAAAACCATCTAATTAGCGATTTTTCTAATAAAATAAGAAGGGAAAATGTTATAATGAACATTGATAAAAAATACATCATCACCGCTGTAATTTTTCTAATCATCGGTGCATTAACTGGATATGTCATAGGGCACATTTTGGGCGAGGGGGACCGTCAAGTTTTGGCACTGGAAAAATCAAAGCCACCAGTGGTCAAGGAAGTAGTAAGTACTGTGACCGAGACCAAGTTGCAGTATGTGCCAGGTGAAACTGTTTATTTGCCAGGAAAAGAAATACTAATACCAGGTGCAAGTATTACGCCAGTGTCACAAGATACTCATGGGGCAACTGCTGCTAAATTAGATGGTAAATTCGATATTGGCAAGCAAAAGTTTAATTATATGGTCAATGGTAAGGTTGGACAGTTTACCAAGGCTGAAGATGAACAATTTATATTTGATAAAAATATGATGGATTTAAAACAGTTTAGTACAATCACCATACAATCTGAAATCCCTACTATTGACCTCACAAGGCATAATGTAGTCACTGCAGGGGTAATGTATACTGATGGTAAGACAAGTCCTGCACTGGGTTATACAGGCAGTATAGGGAAGGTTGGTGCTTATCAATTAGTGGGCAGCCAGAATGGTGGATACATTGGCTTAGGCATCAAGTTTTGATTATCAATAATATCGACGTTAGCCTGCATGGACAGCTCAGCGATGATAATCTCACTATATTTTGCAAAAATCCAATCCCAACAAAAACGTAAAATTATCAAGGCTGATGTTACTGTTGATGGTGAGTACATTAATGTGAAATATGAATTTAAGAGAGTGTCTTTTGACCGTATACCCATTATTACTGGTTATCTATTGAGTACTATGGACAGATGGAACAATGGGAAACAGGCTAAGCTTAACTATAGAGTTAAACAGAATTAAAATTGCACCCTACCGTAACGGTAGGGTGTTTTTTTGTCTTTATTTTTAATTAATTCAATTGCTGTTAAAAGAAAATTTGAGTAAGTAGCACCTTTGAGGATATAATTATCTAAGGAGGTGCTTTTATGTTAAAAAATAGCAAAGGTGCAGCGGAATCTCAAATTGTAGATATTTATGATCAAATACCTCGTGGAAAAGACTATGAGCCTGCTGTTACAATCCAGGATGTATCTTCTTTAGGTAGGTCTAGTCGTATTTCGGGAATTAGAACTGGTCGGCAACATGATTTTCTCTCAGATATGGAGAGAAACTATTTTCATATTCTAAACTTTTCAGACGCCGTAATTGATATCCGTGAGCAATTCCCTTTGCAACTTGATTTAACAATGTTGATTGCAGAAGAAATAGGCATTAAGCATCCAATTCATCCTAAAACTAAAAAGCCTGTACATATGACATCAGATTTTAATATCACTATAAGTGAACAAGGAACCACAAAAGATGTAGTGCGCACAATAAAAAGTAAGGATGATCTTGTTGACAGACGAACCATTGAAAAATTTGAGATTGAGAGTATTTATTGGAAGAGGCTCGGTATTAATTGGGGAATTGTCACCGATTTAGAAATCAATAAGACACTTGCCTTAAATATTAGCGATGTAATGCATTATTACAGCATTGATAAATTAGAAGCTTTCATAAAAATTAGCGATGAAGAGATTGGCGATATTATTATTGCATTTATTCAGCGTCTTATTGATTCTAAAAATAATATAAGAGAGGCCAGTTCTGCTTTTGAAAGGGATCATCATTTATTAAAAGGAACTGGTATTTCTTTATTTAAGCATCTAGTGGCAAGGAAATATATAAAAATTGATCTTCTGGAAGCCTTAAATATGGATGAAGCCGTTAGAATTGATTTGGGGGAGAAAGTGATGAAGCTTGGAGAGGTCGCATTATGATCGTCAAAAATGCTGTGTACCAGTTCGTAAATGAAAATGACAGAATACGTATCATTTATACCTCTGCCCATGAGGATCTTTGTGTATATGTTCATCTTGAAGCCACTTTGGCAGTACCAGTATTGGAAAGTATCTCTGTGATCGAAAACGACTTAGAATTTAAAAATTTAGTAGAAATAATGGACCCGTTTTTTCAGATCTTTGAGGAAAGTTCCCTATCTGAAGTGGTAAGAGCAAAACGAGATAAATATTGGAAAATTATTCAGCAATATTGGGAACCAAGAAAAATAGAGCTTCTTAATCGTTCAACCCGTATGCCGTTATTTCGAGAAATATCGGAAGAATACGATATTCCTGTAATGACTGTACGGCGCATGTTTAGTCGTTTTTGGCAGCGTGGGATGACCTCTAATGCATGCATTCTAGATTATAGTCATTCAGGCGCTCCTGGTAAAGAAAAGTCTTTTAGTGTAAAAACGGGCAAACCGAGAATCGCTAGAAAAAAAGATGACTCTTTAGGAATAAATGCTGATGCACAAGTTAAAAAACAATTTGAAGTTGTGATAAACAAGTACTATCGTACCAAACAACGAAAATCACTATATGCTGTATATTTGCAACTTTTAGAGGACTTCTATTCGATTCCAGTTAAAGAAAATGGTGAGATGCGACGTATTCTCCAAAATTCATCCAATGTTCCAACATATGGACAGTTTTATTATTGGTTCAAAAAAAATCAAAATCCTGGACTAAACATCAAGAAAAGAGATGGAGATAAAGAATATGAACTTACAAGCAGACCCATATTAGGTGATGCTAGAATGGAGGCTCCTGGTCCTGGTTTTCGTTATCAAATTGATGCCACTCCAAATGATCTTCACATTGTGAGTGAAATAGATAGAAATAAACTGATAGGCAGGCCAGTTATTTATACAATAATTGATGTTTATAGCAGAATGATTACAGGTGTATATGTTGGGTTAGAGACGAACTCTTGGAATGGTGCAATGATGGCACTAGATTCAATGGTAGCTGATAAATCGGAGTTATGTGCTCAATATGGTATACCTATTGATAATGAACTTTGGCCTTCCTCGCAATTACCAGAAGTAATCATTGCCGATCGTGGAGAGATGAAAGGTCATGGTGTCGAGAATCTAATTAGCAGTTTTAAGGTGACTATTGAAAATACATCCTCTTATAGAGGTGATCTTAAAGGAATTGTTGAGAGATTATTTCGGACGATCAATGAAAAAATGAGAACTTTTTTGCCTGGCGGCATTATGAAGGATTTTAGAAAAAGAGGTGATCCAGATTATCGCTTAGAAGCCAAGCTTACATTGCAAGAAGCAAGAAAGATAGTTTTGCTATGCGTAATTGAACATAACTTAGGATCAATTGATGAGTATCCTCTCACACCTGATATGCTAAGAGATAATGTAAGGCCAATCCCTTTAGAATTATGGAATTGGGGAATAGCAAATCAAAAAGGTTGTTTACGAAAAGTCGATCAATTAACCTTTCGTCTGGGGATATTACCGAGGGGGAAAGCAACCATGAGCAGAGGTGCAGTAATTTTTCATAAATTGGAATATGGCGCATCTGAGCTATTAGCTGAATATAATCACCTGAAAGTATCAGAAAACAAAGTTGACGTTGTGTATGATCCGCGAAACCTGCGAAATATCTACATGCTTAAACCTAATGGCAATGGTAGCATCTTATTAAATCTATTGGAGAAAAATGAAGCATACGCAAACTTTTCTTTGGAAGATGTTCTTGAAATGAATAGAAAACGTGGAGTTTTAAAGAGGTCGGCTGAAGATGACCAATTAGCAATCTCGGTGCAACTAAATCAAGAAATTAAGAAGATTGCCAAGGCTGCAACTAAAACTACTAATGAGCAATTAGATACTACTATATCCAAAGCTAAACGATTGAAAAATATAAGAGAAAACAGGGCAGAAGAAAAAGCTGCCCAACGGCAAAAAGAGACGCTGATTTCAGCACCAGCAAGCAATGATAAATTGGCAGAGGTTATAGATTTCTCAGGCACAACTGCGGCTTCTAGCGATGATTCAAGTACCAAGGAAAGTATGATTGACTTGATACGGAGGCGTAGAAATGAACGACCAAAAGAATAATCAGCAAGCCTTTTTAGAAAAAAACGAATATGAGGCAGCAGTATATACAACGCAAAAAATTCAAGATTATATTGGCAATCCTCTGATAGAAGCATTACCACCAATATTAGAAACCGAAGAACAGGTAGTTGATGCTTTTTATAGCCTTCCCCGAGTGAGAGATGAAGAACGGGTATTACCACCATTGCTGCGAACACATGTGATTAAACGAGTAAAAGGCTTTATTCAGCCTTTGCCCATTCATATTAAAATGGAATCCAAGATATCTGTATTGATCAGACAATCCTATCTTTCGAGAAATCCCTTTAGTATCGAATATAAGAAAAGAATGAAGCTATTACATCAATTGAAAGCAGAAAGTGAGATAAATGCTGATGATGTCACAAATTACTATAGCGGGTTTACATCTACGGCAGAGTGTATGTTTATTAATGGTGTTTCTGGGATGGGCAAAACTACGGCAGCTAAGCGAATTTTACAAATGTATCCGCAAATTATTAGACATAGTGAATACGAAGGACAACTTTTTACTAGGACACAAATTGTATGGCTTAAAGTAGATTGCCCTTATGATGGAAGCTTTACAACTTTATGTAGGAATATCTTTCAAGAAATAGATAGACTTACTGGAAGCCGATGGAATGAGAAATATGGTTATTTGACACGTTCTACATCTACAATGGTAATGCATTTGACAACACTATTAGCAAATTATGATGTTGGCTTAATAGTCATTGATGAAATACAAAATCTTTATAACGCCAAGGGTGATCCTACGGAAATGTTAGATTTTTTTGTAACGATAACAAATACATTTTCAGTTCCTATCGTATTTATAGGAACTAATCGTGCCAGGAATTTGTTTCAGAAGAATTTTCGGTTGGCACGCAGAATACAATCGGACGGTTACATTGAAATTGCCAATTTAAAAGAAAATAGCGCAGAATGGTCATTATTCATTGAATCTTTATGGGGGTTTCATGTGTTGGAAGATGGTCTGCCAATGGATAATGATTTTAACGATGTCTTTTATGATCAGTGCCAAGGGGTAATTGCAGTTGCTATCATGCTGTTTATGTTTGCGCAGAACAGGGCAATAAGTGAAGGAAAAACTGCGTTGACACCTGAAATTATCAATAAAACTGCCAATGAAGATTTTAAATTAATTAAACCAATGATTGTGGCATTACGCTCTGAAAATCCCCTTGAAATAGCGAAATTTGATGATCTTAGTATTGATGAAGATGCTATTCTAAAGCATTATGAGCACAATATTGCCATGTCAGAACGTGTACAAGAAAAAATACGTCAAAGAAAAGAAGAATTAGAAGATGTTCGTAGCAAGGTCAATGATGATCTTTTTATTGAATTCAGTACATCGGGATTGTTTACTAGTATTAAGCCAGATGTTATGAAAAAAATCATTGATTCTACTGTTGCTAACTCTGATGTAAATTCGGATTATGATGATTTAAAAGATCTTACCATGGAACTACTACAGGCTGAAAAAAAGAGATTGAAAAAGCCAAAGAACGATAATGTTGTGTCTATGGAAAAACAATCATTGCTTGTGATATTTGATAGGTCGGTAAAAGATAAACAACATCCATATGATGGATTTAAGAAATATGGTTTTATAAAAGATCCTCTTGTAGAATTTTTGAAGGTGAAGTGACAGTATGTTACCTTTCTTTAGCGATCCATATCCTGATGAACTCTTATACTCGGCTTTTGCTAGGTATCACTTTTATTCAGGGAATATTGATTTAAAGGATACATTGATGGAGTTGTTTGGCAAAAATTCTATTGTTCCTAGCTTTGAAATAGGAAGTCATCTTCAATTTCTTTGTGATGCACTGGGGGAAGGCTATAAGCCATGGCGGTTAATACAGGAACATACCTTATTTCCATTTTATGTACCATTTTTGCCTACTATGCGTCAGAAAGAAATTGTAAGAGATATTACAACTGGTGATGGGAAAGGTATTTATACGAAAATTGGGATTATTGCAGGGAGTATTTGCAGAAAAGATGATATTTATTACTGCTCATCCTGTGCCATAGCAGATATTGAAAGGCTTGGAGAAACCTATATTCACAGACAACATCAACTGCAAGGAGTAATACTTTGCCCACTCCATGGACAAGTATTAAAGAAATATCCCACGAAAAAATCTGGAAACGGCCGTTTAGAATATGTATGGATTAAGGAAGAATTACTTGATTTATCCGATGTTCCTCTATGTCAGGAAGCATATCAAGATAAGTTACTTCAGATTTCTAAAGCAGCATATTACTTGCTTTCCCATGATTTAAGCAATATCGGCAAGACTGATATTTTACTCCGCTACAAAAATTTGCTGTACGAAATGGATCTTACCACAAACAACTTGCGAATTAAGCAGGAAGAACTGCATGAGATGGTTGTTAATCATTATGGAAATGAATTATTGAATATTTTGGAATCAAGCATAGACAAAAATGATGAGTACAATTGGCTGAGAGTGGCTACTCGGGGTGTCACAAGAACGGTTCACCCTTTGCGGCACATACTTCTTATATTGTTTCTAGCTGGCGATATGGATAGATTTTTTGCAGGTATGCAGGAAATCTATAATCCATTTGGAAAAGAGCCATGGCCATGTTTGAATAAGGCTGCGGATCACTATCAGCAGGATCGTGTAACGCAGTTGATTATCACTGCTGACTATAAAACACGGAAGCCAGTAGGAACTTTTATATGTAACTGTGGATATGTATATTCACGAACTGGACCCGATAAATTGGAAACGGATAGATATTGTAAGGGCAGAGTTAAAGCGTTTGGTCATATTTGGGAGGCTAGACTAAAAGTGCTTTTAGGCGAACGATGCTTGAGTTATCGTAAGATGGCATTTGAGATGGGATGCGATATAAAAACTATTTATAAGTTTGAAACAATGTTTGCAGAAAAGAAAGTTAGTGGAATTAATAACAATCATGCGAACCAGAAGCCACCAGAGAGCCTTTTAACTCAGGAGTATAAGGAAAGGGTGCTTTGTATCGTAAAGGACAATCCTGACTTATCAAGAACGGAAATAAGAGCTATATGTCAGAAAGAATACACATTCCTTTACCGTCATAATAAAAAATGGCTTTTTGAAGTGCTTCCTATTGGGAAACAACAAAAAGGTAGCAAAGGATACGTTGATTGGGATAAACGCGACTATGAAATATTGTTGCAGCTTCGAGAGGTTTACAATGAATTATTGAATAGAGAAAAAACAATTCGGATTAGTAAAACTTCACTAGGCACAGCAAGTGCCAAGCTTTCATTACTAGAAAAACACCTAGATATGCTTCCACAGTGCGAAGCATTTATTACTAAGGTTTCAGAAACCAAAGAGCAGTTTCAGTTACGGCGGTGCCAAAACATTGTAGCGAAGATGCAAGATGAGAGCTTACCATTGATTGACTGGAAAATACAACGTCAAGCTGGCTTAAGAAAAGGAGACTATGAGTTGATAAAAGACTGGTTTGCGCTACTATTGCATGAAATTAATGAGGTATCGCAGTATGGCGAAATCGACAGTAATTATGGTCATTTAAATTAATGCAATTAAAGGGCTTTCAATTATCTACTCCTGAACTTAACGAAACATACTTGCCAGAAGATTAAGAAGGAATGAAACGGTTTGGATGGAAGATAGCTTTTCATATTGCAGGGCATACAAAGATAAAGTAATTTTTTTTGGGCATATTCCCACATGGAAATTATACGGATATAATTGGAAAAATCAAAAGAAAGACGCTAAAATTTGGTTCGATAAAACAAAGATAAAATTGGTCTTGATTGTGGTGGTGTATTTGGTGGACGATTGGCAGCAATAGAATTGCCATCAAATAGGGAGTTTTATGAATGATTCAACTATGGTAACTACAGGGATTACGTGGCCACATACAGGGAAAGGGCGGTAATACTTACTGTCAGAACGGTGAAAGAACAGGCTTAATGGCTGGTTTGCACTGCTATGAAATTGATGAGGAGGTGGAGTATGGCTGAAGCGAGAGTGGCTCTTGATAATTGGCCTTTTGAAAAAGGAGAGAGAGTTAAACTTATAAAACTCAGTAAACCATATTCTGATAAGGGGTTATGGTATATTGATGCTGTATTTTTTTCGGTTATATCTAAACGAGAAAAACGACTTCAACGTTATTTTGGTGATTTACATTTGCTGATTTGTGGTGCGGACTATATTGATGGTAAAAGGCAGGAGATGCCTGGGTGGAAAACTATTGATATTCCTACTTCAAAGCAATCAATCAATATCAGTAATCTGGAGCCGTATCTTAATGAGGATAAGATTAATCAAAAAGAATTTGATTACTACACATTCGGTTTTAGCTATAAAGGCCTTTATTATATTATCCCACTTCATGAATTACTTCGGGCAGTGCTTGCTCCTGATATATTCTGGCTGAAACAAGTGACATTGCTGGATTCTATTGATACACGAGTTTCATATGAATTTGAGAATCAGGAACTGATAATTAATTTCTTTTCAGAAGTGCCAGCAAAATATGCCAATATGGACGAAAAAATCAAACAAGCTGCCTGGGTATTTTTCAATCCGGACATATATACAATGATTGAGCAGACTTATTATAGTATCATAAATGGGAATGGGATTAAGTTTGATTTTCTTTTTAATGAGCTTCGCTTCACGGCAAAAGCTGAAGTGAGGGATAACAAAGCATATGTCAAAGAAATCATCTCTGTAAAAGGGAAGAAAATTAATTGTGAAAATATCATTGTCAATCATGCAGGTTTTGTGGAGTATGAGAGGGATTATACTGAAAAAGAGAAGAAATGGACGCCTGTTCAAAGAGCAAACGGCGAGAAGTCTCTGGTATCAGACAAAACGGCAACACCTAACGCGCTAGATATTGATCAATGTGAGTCGGTGGAATCGGAATATATTTCGTTTGTAAAAATAGAGAGGATAAGAAGTAAGCGATCTAGTGGAACAACAGTATCTTCAAAAACTCTGCCGCGGGATGTAGAGGGAAATAATACAAGAACAACTGCTGATACTGGTGGAATTGACACTGTCCCACAACTTGAATTTGAAAATAAGATTGATGAAGAATTAGCTGATTCCTTTTCAGAAATCATTGAGATTTTCAATTTAATGGAAGAACGAGATGAGATTATATCAATTGGGTATCACATCGGTGAGTTGAATGATCATTTTCGGTTCCGATCAGTCTGTACGCTTGAGGATGGAATTACGCCACGCAAGTATCTTGTCGGGCAGATCAAATTAATAGATGGGACGGAAGCTATGTTAGTTGAGGTTGAAAAAGCGAATTTGACAACGAGAATGTTTGTATCTGCGATCCCACAAAAATGGAATTTGATATGCCATAAGATAATGAAAAGATTGATCGAAAATTCAGGTTCATGGCCAGATGTTGGAGCTTTTGAGTTTAAGGAATTGGAGGTTCGCAAATTTAAACATACTAATGCTGATATTAACCAAAGGGAGAAACGAATATTTGAGTCCTTGAATGTTGTTCATGCCTAGATTGTTTTAGAACCATATTTTATATTGGAGGAAGTAGAATATATAATTAATGTTATTTTATGGCAATAATTATATTGCTTTGCTGTAAACGCTTGTTATATTATTCTAAAAATATATAAAGTTAGCAGAAAAAAATGAATATTATGGAATATATAAGGTTGATTTGATATAATATAGAGGAAAAAGTTGGATTAGGAAAATGAATGATTTTATTTTAAGGAATACCATAATTTGCTTGGCATTTATAAAAAATAAATACGTGTAAATATCTAGATATAAAAAGGAGAAAGCATGGCAGCATATAAAAATCCAGATCCTTCAGTTGATGATGAAATAAAAGAAAATAATGAAGAAAATAAAATTAGTAGTGAGGATGATTATTCCTATAGGGAAGACGTTTATTTTGCATTTATTGATGTTTTAGGCTTTAAGAAAACATTTGATGATCATAAAATAAATGAAAAACATGACGATGTTGGTAAATTTCGTGATGTATTTAATTATTATTTTGAATTGATGAATTCTGCAAAGTTCATGATTGGACAATCAAGAACAAAATGTTATGCAGGACAAACTTCAGATAGTCTCTATTTTTATACTCCAAGATCAGATATGCTTATTGAGTTTATTAAAGTTTTTTTGCATTTTAATTTATATGCAATGTCGCAAGGCGTGTTTTTTAGAGGAGGAATAGCAAAAGGTAATTTGTTTATTAGAGAAAGTTATCAATTTTATGGAGAAAGTGTGATTTTTGCTTATCTATTGGAAAGTTCAATAGCTAAGTATCCTGTAACTATTATTGATGAAAATACATATCAAGCAATAAAAGATTTTAATTTGCCTAATGATTTAGTTAAAAATCAATCTGGAAGATATTATTTAAACATATTTGCATTTGAAAAAGAAGATGTAAAAATGGCTTTTGATGAAGATTCATATTTTGAGATGAAAGAAATTAATTATGAGTTTATTTTAGATAATATTAAAAAGAATAAGATTTTGTTTGAATATGATGTGAAAAATTATGAAAAGTACACTTTTTTATTGAAAGAATATGAAGAATATATGAATAGTCTTAATAAAGATGAATAAAATAGGAGGTATAAGTATGCCGATAGGAAATGTGGGTGCAGGAATATTGAATATAATTACAGAGTCTTTATATGATAAGCCTATTGTTGTATTCCGTGAATACGTTCAGAATTCAATAGATTCTTTCCTTAAAATACATAACAGCGTTGATAAAAATGAATTGGTTTCAAAAATTTGGTTAGCTCAGGATAATATATATTTTTTGGATAATGGTAAGGGTATCGACAGAGAAAAATTTGAAAAACAAATGAAAGATATTGGCATGTCAGAAAAAATTAAAGCTATAAATATAGGATATAAAGGAATAGGAAGGCTTTCAGGTATACCATATTGCAAAAGATTGATTTTTATTAACATTTGTAGCTATAAAAATAATAGTTATCAGAAGTATAGTATTGATGGTGAAAAATATAATGAGATTAAGAAAAAATATGAAGGTTTAACTTTTGATGCATTGATGGAACGTATCGGAATGTATGTCGAACTGGTAAGCGACAAAGAAAGTGGAGAAATACGAAATGTATTAAAAAGATATCAAGATATCTTTGAAAAACAAGATACCGGATTTTTAGTCATTCTTGATACAATTAGTCCGATATTAAAAGAGACTATTGGAGAGGATAATAACAAAACAATCTTTGATGAATTAGGGTGGTTATTGCCTGTTAATTTTAAAGATGAAGTTTTTAGCACTAAGCAAAAAGAATTATTTCAGGATATGACAGAAGATGATGGCGAAGTGGAAATCGCTCCAGCGAGGGCTTTTAATATTTATTTTAATGATAAAAAAATAGAGAGACCTATAGGTAAAAATATGCTTAGAGACTATGTTTGTAAGTATAATTTAACATATGCGGTTGGATTTCAATCATTTTACCGTAATAGAATTGCAGTGGATAAGGATAATTGTTTTTCTGGGATAAAGATTTACATTGATAATATGCTTCTTTGTGACGAGAAAGAATTGTTACCTATATTACAGCAATATGGATTAATTAAACACACGGTAAATGAATTGATTCAATCAGTAAAAGGTATTGGAGCAATGATATACATTACAGACAAAGTTAATATTTCTGCAAATGCAAGAAGAACCTTTATTGAAGTAACAGATTATGATTCTTTGGAATTTTTAAAATTATTAGCCGTATTTGTAGAAAATATATATAATACAAGGTATGCATTATCGAAATATACTTCAGGTAAAAAATCAGTAGAAATTGGTAAAGATAAGTTGGATGCATTAAAAGAGGCGGCAAACTTAGCTTTACAAAAATTAGCTCAAGAAGAAATTACAATTATTGATGAAGATGATAAAGGAGATAAAACGTTTGGAGAATTAACCGAAATAGAGCAAAAGCAAGCTATTAAAATGAAAATATCAAAAGAAGTAAATAATAGAATAAAATTGTATTTAGCGCAAACGACATCTTTTGATTATAACGATGCATATGGAGATTTTAAGACTTGGTTATTGCTAAATTAAAAAATTCTTTACATTAAGATGTGTTTCATGATACACTTACTTAGGTGATTAAAATGGAAAGAATTTTATTAATAGAACCGAATTATAAGAATAAGTATCCTCCAATAGGCCTAATGAAAATGTCAACCTATTTTAAAAATAAGGGGGACTTTGTTGAATTTCATAAAGGCTTACTTCCGCAGTCGGAAGCAAAAACGTTTGATAAAATTTTAATAACGACATTATTTACTTTTGATTTTGATATGTGCGTTCAAACAATCCGGTATTATATTGCCATAGTAGGAATCGAAAATGTATATGTCGGTGGCGTAGCAGCAACAATAATGCCGGATAATTTCAAAAAGGAAATCCCAGGATTAAATATTTTCACTGGACAGTTGGTTTCAGCTAATTTTTTTGGCTATACTGATAAAGTAAATATTGATATATTAGAATTAGACTATGACATTTTGTGGGATATATCTTATAATTATCAGGCTGCAGATAGTTATTTTATTTATACAACTAGAGGATGTCCTCGAAAGTGCTCCTTTTGTGCGGTAAAGACATTAGAACCTAATTTTTATGATTGTAGCAATGTTGCAGATCAAATAGAAAATGTAAATTCTCGTTTTGGTATAAAAAGACATCTTTTAATTATGGATAACAATATATTATATTCGAAAGAATTTGCTAATACAACAGAACTATTAAAGAATTTAGGGTTTGGAGTAAAAAATAATAAGATAAAGAAAAACAATCATATGAAATATTATTTTGATAGTTTGAACAAGAGAATTAAGATGGGGAAAAAATATAGAGAGTTGTTTAGCCGAATAAAAAGAGAATTTCTTAATCTTAAGTTTGTAAGAATTAGAAAAGATGATGTGGAGATTTTGAAAAATCTAATAGAAAAAATTAATAAGGATCCTGATAGTGAAGTCATTGCATATATACTAGAGAATCAAGAATTTATTGTTGATTTCTTTGAACGATATAATTATCATAAAATAGTAAGATATGTAGATTTTAACCAGGGATTAGATGCTAGGTTGTTTACAGAAGACAAAGCGAAAATCATGTCAAATTTAGCAGTGAAACCATGTAGAATTGCATTTGATAATTTAGAAACGTGTAATGATTATTTTAATGCAATGGAATTTGCCATAAAGTACGGTATTAAGAGTTTCTCAAATTACTTACTTTATAACTTTGAAGAGAAACCAGAAAATTTATGGATGCGATTAAATTTAAATATTAAATTTTGTACGAGTCATAAAGATAAAGGAATTTCTTTGTTTTCATTTCCAATGAAATATGCTTCTATTGATCATACAAATAGAAATTTTATAGGTAGATTGTGGAATAAAAAATTTTTAAGAGCGATAAATGTAATATTAAATGTAACATCAGGTGTAGTTGCGAAAGAAGAAGACTTCTTCCTAAGAGCATTTGGTCATAATTCAGAGGAGTTTATTGAAATATTGACTATGCCAGATAATTTTATTAGATTTAGAGATTTTTTTGATGAAAAAGGATTTACAGAATTATGGAGAAAATCTTATTTTAAACTTTCAACTCAAGAGAGAAAAGAATTGATTGTTATTTTAGAAAAAATTGTAGATAATCCAGCAGTTTTAGAAATGAAATATTGTGAAAATATAAATGATATTTTAATTTATTATTCTATTAGTAAACAAAAGGTGGAAAATAATTTATTGTACTATTCCAATTTAATAAAAGTTTTGCATGCAAAATGTTAATAATATATGTCTTGCTTTGAGAACGTAAAGCTTACATTTATTCAACCACTAGCATCTTGTGATCTTATTAAGAAATGAAGAGACATTAATTTCATCAAAAAGAGCTTCAGTTATCTAAGTGTGAATGTGAATGCCAATTTAGGTAAATGGTATGGTATAATAGCTAAAATAGTAGTTAATGAAAGGAGCATTTACTATGGAGCATAATCATTTTAAAAAGATGGAGAGGCTCTTGCAAGAAAATGGAGTTCCCATTGGAAACAATATTGCAAATTTAGTGATGGATCTTACCGGAGAGATAAATGATAGACATGATGAAGACGAACTTACTATTACCAGAACAATTGGTAATAAAAAAGTAGAATTTTTGATTAATAAGAGTACAGAATCCGATTATGATGCACGTTTTGGTAAAGACATTTCTCATATTGTACTTCACTGGACCGATATTAAAGTCTCAGAGGAAAACAATACGGTTACTGTCCCATTTAATTATGATGAAAAATAGATACCGGTAACTATCAATAAAACAGGCAAAGTAGTTATTCTTCAGTCATATGACTTTATATTTGTTTTTAGCGAGGGACTAGCCCTTGTAAAGTTGCATAATAAATGTGGCTATATTAATAAAAAGGTGATGTCATCATACCATTTCAATATGAACATGTATTTTCTTTTCGCGAAGACCTCGCTTTCGTGAGTCGTGATGGCAAATGGGGTATTATTGACAGGCTTGGCAATGTAATGCCATGGCGTTTGATGAAATAACACAGGCCCATAATTTAAAGAAAGTTTGAACAGATATTACTTCTAGGTAATGATCTGTTCAAACTTTCTTTTGAAATATACGAATCATTTTCTCGTAAGAGATATATAAATCGTATGATTATGTTCAAACTTTGTTTTAAGTTTACAATCTTCAAAAAAGATATGGGTGTTTCTTTAGGGGTTCAGGCATTGCGTTATTGCATTTATGGGTATATTAAGCGGTCTAATCATAGGAATTAATTTTAAAGCAATAATATAGTTAACAATAATGGGCTTTTGCTATAGAATACCCTTTCATGTTAGCTTTCCCTCTGCTTTTATCCTCATATAGCTTTAGATCAACTAAAGGCATGATTTGATTCCTCTCCATATTGCCATCAATCAATAAAGTTCCAACACTTATAGAACGACTATAACAATTATTGTTGCGTAAAACAGCATTTTTTATACGTTCGGTAATTAAGTGAAGACTTTCAAGATTAACATCAGGAAATAGTATCGCATATTCATCGCCGCCCCATCTAAAGACAATGTCAATATCTCTGGTGGACTGTTGAAGCGTATTCCCTATCGTTATTAACAATTGATCGCCTGTTATGTGACCATAATGATCATTAATTTCTTTAAAATAATCCACATCGACGAGGGCTATACCAAAAGAAGTACCTGTTCTTTTGGCGCGCTGGAGTTCTTCATTGAGTCGAATATCAAAATAACGCCTATTCCACAATGCTGTTAAAGCATCGGTATAGACTCGATTGTTTAATTGATATACTAATTTACCTACAACTAAAGCAGTCGCGGATGATATCAATATATTAATTATCAATAATTCATATAAATATTGTGGGTGAAAGCGGTAAAAGTAATCATGGATAAAATAAAAACCTACAGAGGCAGTTGTACTTAGTAAAACCAAGACTAGTGAGAGATGCTGATATAATAGAGAACGCATTTTATCACCCCCAAATATATTCAAGAACGAAGTAACAGCATTGCTGCAAATTAATATTATTACTGCATGATAATATTATCGGAACTTTTAGCAAAATTCTTTAGCATATATTTCAAAAAGGGAAAAAAAGGGGGTCAGGCATTGCAATAATGCAATGCCTGACCACCAATTGATGTTAGTTAAAATTAACAATTAATTTATTATGAGCATTTTTAATTTTGACGCCCTCATTAAATATAACAGGCTCAGTTGTTTGATTGCCTATCTTACAAAAACAATTTTTAGTTTCGATTATGGAAAAAGTTACATCTGCTCTATTCTTGCTACGTATTATACCTAATAATACAATCTGATCGTTTTGAATGGAAAATACTGCTTTACCAATTTGTTCTTTTTTATTTAGTATTTTTACATCATGCAGCAGCGAGATTATGCATAAAACAATTCCGCAAATAACTTCATCTTTAAAGGCGGATAGTTTATAGAGCACCATAATATCGTTAATATTGCTCGCGATTTCATCAAAAGAGTAAACAGGTTCAGTAATAAGTACGGTTTTTTCTTTTGTTGCTTTATCTAATTTTGCCTTTGCGTCAAGTAAATAGGTATGAATATGGCCCCTATGTTTTTCCCGCTGAGTGATAAAGTCACCAAGCTCAAAAATAGGGGTATTTTTTTCTGCTAATTTCTTAATTAGATTTAAAAAGGAATAAATATCTTTTTCGTCAAAGGCATTTAGCTCTATTTTATGATGATATGACTTTAGTAGTTGTAATTCTTTATTATCCGTAAAAACACTCCCTTTCTCAATTTATAGAATATTCGGCAAAAGGGAATGAAAACCTCTATTTGTTTTCTGATAATTCTTTTATTATAAAATAGGCTGGGGGCTACTGCGGAAGGATTTATTTGAGGAGAGTATTGCTTGTTTATACACTTTGGAGGTATAATTTTACATGTATTTATAGATCTATATATTGTGTAATAAGGGAGAGGGTCACGAGATGATTGAGAATGGTGCCGAAGTTTTAGCAGCCTTTACAATTTATATTGTAGTAATGATGGGGATTGGAATTTATTATTGGCGCAAGGAGCAAAGTGTATCCGACTATATACTTGGTGGTCGGCAACTGGGGCCGTGGGTAACATCCATGAGTGCTGAAGCCTCAGATATGAGCGGTTGGATGCTTATGGGCTTGCCAGGGTACGCATATGTAGCAGGTTTGGAGGCAAGCTGGATTGCTATTGGTTTAATTTTGGGAACTTTTGTAAATTGGCAGATTGTTGCTAAACGTCTAAGAAAGTATACAGAGATTGCCAATGACTCTTTAACTTTACCTGATTTTTTTGAGAACCGCTTCCGTGATCATACACAAACCCTGCGAATTATTTCCGCAGTTTTTATTCTTATTTTTTTCCTAATTTATACCTCATCAGGATTTGTCGCTGGTGGGAAACTTTTCAATACAGTTTTCGGTATTCCCTATGTAACATCAATGGTCATCTGTGCTTTTGTAGTAGTTTTTTATACGTTTTTGGGCGGATTTATGGCTGTATGTTGGACAGACTTTATTCAGGGAGTAATGATGTTTTTTGCCATTCTGGCAGTGCCAATTACAGCAGCCTTCTTATTGGGTGGTCCGAGTGCGACAATAGCGTCTTTAGCAACTCTCAATGCTGAAATGTTTGACCCTTTTACGTCTGCTGCTGGTAAGCCACTGTCTTTTATCGCGATTGTCTCCCTCATGGCCTGGGGGCTTGGCTATTTTGGGCAACCACACATTCTCGTTCGATTTATGGCTATTCGGTCGTCAGCTGAAATTAAGAAGGCTACGAATATTGCCATGACATGGGTAATCCTTTCTTTATCAGCTGCCGTCTTAGTAGGGATGGTTGGCCGGGTATATTTGCCGCAACTTCTGGAAGGTTCGGCTGTAGAAACCGTATTTATGGTTATGACAACTGATATTTTTTCGCCCTTTTTCGCAGGGCTAATTATGTCGGCGGTGTTGGCTGCTGTTATGAGTACTGCATCCTCACAGCTTTTGGTAACTTCTTCTGCAGTATCCCAAGATCTTTATAAGGCTTTGCTGCGCAAAGAAGCTAGTGATAAAGAGCTAGTTTGGGTGAATCGCTTAACAGTAATAGGCGTTTCAGTTGTTGCAGTCCTCCTAGGTCTGGATCCTAATAATTTTGTTTTAGATATGGTAGCCTATGCTTGGGCTGGATTTGGCGCCGCCTTTGGCCCTGCACTCCTTTTGGCTCTGTTCTGGAAACGTATGACACGTAATGGTGCCTTAGCTGGAATTATTGTGGGGGGCATTACGGTGCTGATATGGAAACAGTTTGCCTTGTTTGGGCTGTATGAAATTGTTCCTGGCTTTATATTTTCCTGTATAGCAATTTATATTGTCAGCATATCGGATGCTATGCCATCTCAAGTAATATTAGACGAATTTGAACAAGTTAATAACAGCAAAATCTAAGTAGTAGCAAAGAGTTTGTTTTTAAAAATAAGAAGGGGGTTAAAACGATGGGAAATTATTCAATTATCATGGCAATATTACAGGAAAGACGCGTAGAATCAGCTGCTAGAGTGCAGGATGTATTGACTAAATATGGCTGTCACATTCGGGTGCGTCTAGGGCTGCATGATTCGGCTGTCCATGAATGCAGTAACAGTGGTATGATTATTTTGCAGCTTTGCGGGGATGATCTTGTGATTGGTGATATGGAAAAGGAGCTGCAGGCTATTCCCAGCGTTAAGGTCAAGTATATGACTTTAGACTTTTAGCGGCAGCAGAAAGCCTCGTAGTCATTTTTTGCTACATGCCATGAAAGCGCCTATTGCCTCGGTGAGTTGAGGCAATAGGCGCTTTGTCGTTATCTGCAGGTTTATTTAATAAGGGAAAAATCCACGAGTTGAGTGGTAGGTTGCTGGATGATTCATGTCACCGATACCGCGGATTGCAACAATTCTCCAATCTTGATGCTTTTCTAAGTCCACTTTAAACCGCTGTCCAGTGTCATGTTTTATAACCTCAACAGTGGCTTTGCCATTTGATGCAGAAAGTAATGTGAAAACATCATTGTCAGGATCGAATCCGTATAGAGTTGCATATTCTTTTACAAATGCTACTGGGCTGTTAAGAGTATAAGCATATTCATCAGAACGATCTATATCATTACGGTAGTAGATGTGCCCATTTTCGACCCAACCTTGATTATCCCCTGAACTTGGCCAGCTGCCGATATGCTCATGCCAGCCATTATTTAGATTGGTTCTTATTTTTTTTAGTGGATTTGTCTTATTTGCCATAAATTGCTTAAGCCGATGCTGCTGATCATTATTTAGCGGTGTGACTTGCTGTTCTGTTGTGGTGGGAGGAGAAGTAACAGGAGCTTCAGAAGCCTCAGCTTTAGTAACTGGAGTGCCAGGTAAGGTGGTTCCCGCGATAATCGCTGCAACTGCTTAAAC
>Ga0074193_1001990_pt1 | contig 20966 bp, 11 predicted proteins | sample EPASupsiteHSE605_FD_64523 | JGI IMG/M metagenome (GOLD analysis project Ga0074193, IMG submission 64523) | Bioremediated contaminated groundwater from EPA Superfund site, New Mexico - Sample HSE6-05 | ecosystem: Environmental > Aquatic > Deep subsurface > Groundwater > Contaminated ... | reverse complement strand
AGGTGATTGATAGCCGGAACATTCTCCACATCCTCGGTTTCTCGAATGTGAAGTAGCATATTTTTGGTTTAGAGGGGTCTTAAGGCAAATCAATAAGTCAGCAAGCAGCAAGTCAGTAAGTTTCACTTTTCTGAGCTGTTTACTCTTTCTTGCCTATCAACTTTTTTCCGGCAGTATATTTTTTAGTGACATCATTTATTTAAATCTTTTCTATTTGTGTTACTTGTATTCAAATTAGTCCTACTTGATGTGTATAATAAGAACAAATGTAATATTTAATGAAATTTTTAGATCTAATCTTGCTATAAATTAATCACTGTGGTGACTGTTTTCGATTAAGTTCAAAAGTATCAGGTTTTATACAAAGGTATGATGTCCGATTATAAACCTGTGAGTTCCAAATACAAATTTACGAAAATATCTTACGGTCTTCTCATATTGAATCCACAGATTATTGACAATATTAATTTTAATAAGAATATATCAAATTTTATAAAAGAGATGGAAAGTATTATATAGAAGGTGAGCGCGCAATTCAGAGGTAAGAATCGTTATGATTATTGCCTGGGCACTCTTCTGGCATTTACCCCTTTATAAATAACATAATTTTTTAATATAATAACACCTGATGTTATTATAATGAAGGAAAATGTTAAATATAAGCTTGTCATACCTATATGTGTCTATTCAAAGGACACAAAAAACAGAAACGCCTCCTAAATTAGTTACTTAAACATACAACTCCTAACGATTCTTCACCTGTAAGCATGGCCAGGTGAAGAGTTTTAGGTGTAGCGTGTATTCCGCAAGTCCACAAAATAAAACCGTTTCCCAATATTGTACCGGTTCGAAAACTCATCTCACAAAAACGGTAGTAAGAAGCCAAACTCTAAGATACATATGTGCGGAATATTAGGGTGAAGGGTCAGGCCAAAAAAAATTCTGGTCCTTTCCCCGATTAAACTTTTTTCAGGCTTTTCTAGAACGGTAGATGGGTTTACGGATTGTGGGTTTACGGATTGAAATACAGATAAAAAGTAAAATTTTCTATATTTACTTGCTTTACTATTTACTTGCTTTACTATTTACTTGCTTTACTATTTACTTGCTTTACTATTTACTTGCTTTACTATTTACTTGCTTTACTATTTACTTGCTTTGTGATTTACAAAATCTGCATATTTTTTAAAGCCTTGCTCCGCTCATTTTTACAGCTGTATCGTAACCAAGCAGCCCTCCTATTAACCCTCCTGCACATGCAAGTGCAAGTTGGACCCCTATATACCAGGGTGCATATGAGATTTTCCACTCAACCGGGGCATAGAGCATATAGAACACAAGGGTTGAAACCATACCTCTTGATATACCGTAGACCGCAGCTGTCAGTCGCCTGTCTGCGTAGTCCATCCCGAATAAGAAGACAAGGACGTCAACTACAACTCCCTCGGCCAGGTAAAAGCCCAGCCACATTATCTGGGAACCCCAAACAACAACACTTATTAGCAGAACACAGGCAAAAAGTAAAGTTGCAGTTCCGGGCTTCCGGACCAGCTGCAGGGCTACCACCATCAGGATAACTGTGGGAATTGCAATAACCAGCCCGTCAAACCAACCCAGATTGATGAGTTTACTTACGTACCGAAAAACTACGGCAATAATGGCTGCAAGAAGTGCTATTGTTATAAGGTCAACAGTTGAAAAGAATTCTAGAACTCCAAAATGTTTTACAGCCACCAGAATGCCGGCAAAGAGCAGGAGACTTGCCAGAATAGTAAAATAAGTCAGCCAGGAAGGTGGTGGTACAATACTTATAGTTTGTTCACTTTGCTGCTCACCACCAGGGTAGACCATATGAATTTTTAAAGGAACCTCTTTTTTAAACTTAATAGAGGCAGGTGGTTTTACATCCAGAAGGAGACCTGCGCTTTGTCCTGGAGACAGATCTCCTATTTCAGCCTTGAGGTTCTGCCCTTCCTTTGTTATGGGATATAGCTGGGAAGAGGCTTTGATTTCCAGATCTTGTGGAACTTCAATTAGTACGGTTACATTATGTAAGGGTTCACTTCCGAGATTCTGAATATTTACTCTGGCCCTCTCCCATGTTTGTCCCGCTACAAGGACATTGGAAGCTTGATTCTTGTCCATTGGGACCTCCAGACTACACCCAAGGAGGGAGGTCGATGAGCTGGAAACTGCTCCTGATATGGTGACTCCAGGAGCAAAATAAACAGACAGGATCAGTGCAAGCACTGCTACGAGAATCAGTCCGTATTTCATATATTACCTCATTTCATCAGGATTGATTTTTTTTCAGAACTAATTTTCTTCGGGATTAATTTTCATAAGGATAAATTTTCATAAGGATAAATCTTCATAAGGATAAATTTTCATCAGAATTAATTTTTGATAGAATTGATCTTAATCAGATTAAGTCCAGTTATCTACTCTATACAGTAAGCTGTATAGTAAGAGGAATTGCATACTTTTCAATCAAGAATATTTTTTTCTTTTTTGAATCAATGTTAGAAGACCTCTTATGTACAACTTCATCTCTTCCTAAACCTTATGGCAATAGCAAGGCAAGCCAGAAGACAGACAATTATTACTGGAAGAGGCACCTGTTCACCTTCTGCATTTTTTCGCTCATGCAATTTTAGATATTCGTCATTTGATCCCGATTCGGAAACAAGGACTGCAACACAGGGATGCAAATAGCCTTCATCTCCCCTCTCAAAGCAAAGAGAACTTTCCGTACTCTGCGGTGAGACTGAAGTTGAAAAAAGGTCAAAGTACTTTCCCTGAGCAGACCTGAAAATATCGCTTCCAATATTCATAGAATCGAAGTACAGTTCATCTTTTTCTCCTTCAGTGCCTGCCACAACCATTGTGTAGAGGCTTGAATTTTTTTCAGGGGACGTGCCTTCAAAGGTGCTCGTTACATTATCTTTATTATTTGTATACGCAAGAGCATAGTTACCCTCGTTGATCCAGAACTTGACCGGAGACATGGACCTGTTCTCACAAACAGCTACCAGGGTAGTGCCATAAGGTCCACCTCCCGGAATTTCAGGCGAGATCGAAACCTCATTCATTCCGGAATGGAGAGAATTGTTAGTTTCTAAACAATAGAGTCCGACTCCCCAGGCCGAAACATAATCCGGCTCTTGCCTTATTGTAAGATCCTTTCCGTTGACCGTTACACGGATACTGTTCCCACTTTTAGAATTCCAGACAGGTACGTAAAGTCTAGCGTATTTGATGTCCCCGGAGGGCAGTTTGAAATACTGGAGATAAGGGTTTTCTCCAGTATAGCCGTGTCCTCCGTCAACATAGACTTCTCCTCTGACAACTCCTTCTGCAATCGTATACGGAGGAATACCGTCTCCCTGCCAACCTCTATTTCCAGAGAAGAAAAAAAGAAGCAAAAGTACAGTTCCGAGCAGCCCTACTATGAAGATTTTCTTCCCAGTGTCCAAACAAATCATCTCCAGAACAAGTTAAGTATCCATTCAAAGATGCCTCAGAGCCTTGATAGGGTCCATTTTTGCGGCCCTCCAGGCAGGATAAATCCCTGAAAGCACGGACACAAATAAGGAAATTACAAAACCGGCTACAAGAATCTCGGGGTTTAAGGCAGTCAGATGGCCAATATTTTCTATTCCGAGCCGTGATATCAACAGTGGCCTCCCCACTCTATCTATGATCGTTGAGAGAAGAACACCAAAAAGATCTCCAAAAATCCCTCCAAGCGCTCCGATAAACAGACATTCGGCTAAAAACATTCGCAGGATGTCAGATTCCGAAGCTCCAAGAGCTTTTGAGATCCCTATCTCCCTGGTTCGTTCGTAGACCGAGACGACCATAGTGTTGATCACCATTAGTCCACCTACAAGCAGGGTAATACTTGAAAAAAAGACAAGGACAAGAGTCACCCCATTCATTATCCGGTTAACGGAATCAATTTCGTCCTGGGCACTTGAGGTAGCAAGTCCAAGTTTTTCGATCTGTCTTCTTGTATCGCTAACAAGAGAGGAACTTTCCACTTTAACCAGAGCCCCGTCATAATAATCCTTTTTGCTGAGTTCCTTTGCAGGTTCAAGCCTCATAAAAGCTTCATTGTCGATTTCGTTTCCGGTTGGCTTTAGATAACCTACTGGAATAAAACTTACTTCCTTATCGACTGGTCTTCCGTCATCTCCATAAAGGCGAAGCTTAGCTGTTATCGGTGTCCCTATTTTGGCTCCGTCCAATTTTTCCAGTTTTCCCCACAGATCACTTCCAAACACAATCTGGTTCTGTCCACTATCGAACCAGCCCCCTCCGGCAAGCTCAAGCTCATTTGCAGTGCTGTAATCTTCCTGAACACCAAATAAGTCAAAATAGCTCCCTGAAGGGCTAACATAGGCATCCTTTACATAGGGACAAACAAGCTTTCCATACTCTTTTAGTTCTTCCACTTTTGACTCACTTATAAGAGTGAGTCCATCATCCTTTAAACCTGGAGAAACATCAATCAGGGTCAGATCCCGGGACTTCTGGACCTCTTCTACCGCATTAATACGGAGGCCTTCTCCGAAAGAGACGACGGCTACTACAGATGCTACTCCAATTGCGATTCCAAGGAGGATCAGCAGGCTTCGGAGTTTTTTAAGACGCAGCTGCCTTATTGCCATTGAAAATTCTTCTTTAAACATTGCTCAACAGTCCTTATTTCTATTTTCATTACTGTAATGGGGCAGGGATAAAACCAAAACGTAGCCATATCAAAGTATTAAAATTACAGTAACGTAAAATTAATTAAAGAAAAACATTATGGACTAAAGATTAAATAATACTTATTTTAGATTAATTAACATAAATTATGAATATATATCTTTTTTGATTTTTCACAACTACTTATTAAAGAGCAATCTTGAATTTAAAATGTCATTTACATTTAAATAGCCAAAAAAAGAGATCATAAGGCAGTACAAATCTTAAGTAGAGGCTTAACCATAAAGTATTTCCAAGCTTATTTTAGTAATTTAAAAGCTAATACAACGAAATATTATGAAAAAATGTAAAACTAATAGTACGAAATAATTCGATGAGTATAATTAGTTTGAATATATGACTTGTATTTATGAAGATTGGAATTGTGGTTCATAATGTCCAGCTTATGGATTCCCCTCAGGTTATTAAAAATATTCTTACACTGCTCTCCAGGGAAAATCTCGTCGACGCCTGCCTATGCGGTACAATGGGAAAAGTTGCAGTTATTGATGCCGGCCTGGATGACTTGATTGAAATTAACCAGTTTCTGAGTCCAAGTGCCTGTATTGAGACTCTATTTAGATCAAATGACCTTGTATGCCTTCTGAACCATGGTAGAGAGCTAAAAACAGGACGAACTTTCGGAAGGATCGTAGTCTCACATGTAGAAAATCCTGAAGAAAAGCCTCTTATACAGATCGAAAGGCCAGGTTGCCCCGATGGCGAACTCATCCCATGGAATCAAGCTGCCGAACTCCATGTTGAAGAATTCTCCAAATTGCTTAATTTAAAAATTTCCCAGCCGCCGCTTCCAATTAACACGATCGAAATCACTAACCATGGAAGGCGGATTTTGAGAAGAGTATCAGCCTTTCCAGGAGCATACATACTGGTTGAAGGAATCATTATTGGAAAAGCTACTTCTTCTGAGATCGCACTCATATCCGAAGATGGTTTTCTGACCTCAATGGAAGGAGGAATTATAAAAGAGCAGGGTATTGACATTCTTCATAAGCATGAAGAAAGAGTACCAATAGACCTTTCCAGATCCTGGGTAAAAACCGGCACTCCACGGAAAAACTCCGAAGCTCAAAGTTTTTTTAAAGATGAAAAAGAATTGGTAGCAAAAACTGCTACTTTAACAAAAAACTCTTTTACGGAAACGGTTCCTGAAAATAGAGTTAAGGTCATCCTTATAGACCACTGCGCAGAACGTTCAATCGAGATGATTGAAGGAGCGGATTTTGCAATTACCATTGGAGACGACACAACCGAAATTGCAGGAAGTATATTTTCCAGGTTTGGAATCCCGATTCTCGGAGTTACAGATGGTGACTGTGACGAACTTGCAGTTTCAGTTACTTATTCTACAGGTTCTATGATCCTGAACTTAAAGTCCGGACAGGATGACGAGTTAGGGAGACTAATTCTACAGGATATTTTTTCAGGGGAAAATAGCGCTATTTTTGAAAATCTTGATAATTTGAAATCAAAGGTCATAAATCTTGCAGAGAATTCTCTTGAATCCATTACAGAATACTGAGCTATATCTAAGCACGAAAATGAAATGAGACTCACAATAAAAAATAATACTTGAATTATGCATAAATTTGTACTGGGAAATTATGAGGTTTGTAAATGAAAATAAAAATTCTGATATTAATTGTCCCTCTTATAATCTCACTGCAAGCAGCTTCAGTATACGGAATGGGTGTTGGAGTGAGCCCAGGAAATATGAGTTTTAAACTTGCTCCTGGAACGTCCTCAGAGCAACCACTATACGTGATAAATACAGGAAATGAAACTGCAAAATATAATGTTTTTGTTAATGAAAGTGCTTATCAAAACTGGTTTACTTTTTCTCCATCTTCTTTTGACCTGAAAGCAGGAGAGGTTAAAGAAGTTAAAGTCACGCTCAAAGTTCCTGATTCCGCAGAAACAGACGTTAAATGTAAAATAAATATCCCATGTACCGTACCAGGAAGAATTGTTGGGGCAGGAATTATAATCCCTGTTTATGTTGAGCTCTCGACTTTAGAAGACAGTTCTTCTGAAAGAGTTTCTTCTGAAAGTAGCTCCTCTAAAGGAATGTCTTCTGGTGATAGTTCTTCTGAAGTAGTCTCCTCGGATAGTAATTCTTCTAAAGGAACAGAAAACTCCTCAAACCCTTTAAATAAAATAGAAGTCAAAGAGGCCTTGAAACGGTCTGTAGAAAAAAATATCGATGACAGGCTTAATTTTACGCAAAATGTTACTCATATAGATGAGAAACTAAAAGATTATGCTCAAAAAAGGAATTTCACAAATCCTTTAACTGAAATAAAAGTCAAAGAGATCTTACAACAATTTTTGGTAAAAAATATTAATGTTGTGTTTAATTTCACGCAGAATATCACCCATATATGTGAGAAACTGAAAGAATATGCTGAAAATTTGCAAGTAATCGGAGTCGGGATTTTGGATAATGCAACCAGAAGTATTGACGGTACTACTAAAGTCTTGGCGATATGATTAAAAAAGATCAGTTGAGAATAATTAAAAAAGGATCAGTTGAGAGTGATCAAAAAAGGATCAGTTGAGAATAATTAAAAAAGGATCAGTTGAGAGTGATCAAAAAAGGATCAGTTGAGAATGATCAAAAAAAGATCAGTTGAGAGAAATCCTTCTGCTTTGGCCAAAATTAGAAGTTATGAAGAAAAGTTCAGTATACCTGGATTTGATGTACCCCTTACAAATGTATCCTTGTGTTTGCAGAGCTGCTAATGAGAAGATGGATGTTAGATAAAAAACATATAACTGGAAACTTGAAGGGAAAGTTAAAAAGGATAAGGACTCGAAATTTCCAGATTTGCAAGAAGCTTAAACTTGCCTTTCAAAAATAGTGAAAAAATATAGTAATCTTTAGCATAGTCAGCAATGAAATTGAGAACTGATCTGTCAGATAACATTCATCCAACTTTCTTTTTGTCAACTTCTTTGTCAATTTTTTCCCTGAAATAGAATTGTCAGACAAACTGTGAAAATAACTGCTAAAGCGAAGTACTCATGAATCTCTTCGCACTCTCAAGTTATAAAAAATTCTGAAAATCGCGAAAGTTATGCCGGTACCAGATCAACGTGCAGTTTTGTTTCTACTGGAGGTATTTTTTCTACCTGAGTTTTACGTTCATACTCTTTGTATGAAATATTTTCACATACCTTGATTGTGTTTTCGGAGTCGGAACATTCACTATATAATTGGCCGCATAAATCTGCATATGCATGGGTTTGCGGTACTCTGTGTACTCCAAGTTTTTCGGATTTGACGGAGTAAGAAAACGTCTTCATTTCTTCCGGGGCCAGCACAAAGTCCTGGCTCAAATACGATGAGTTATCCATACCAGGGACACTTGCAATCGGTTCGGAACTGTTAATCATTGTAAATGTTGCTGGCAACAGGTCAATTAATGAGACATTTACCGACCTATCCTGAATATTTTTAACGGAAAGCGTAACATATGCAGGAGTTCCTGTAAAAACTTCGGACCCTGTGTATTTATAGATTTTCAGAGGTTCACTAACTTTAATTTCTACAACTTTGGAGAGGAAATGCTTACCTGAATTATCTTCCCAACTAACATTTGCAGTTATATTATAACTCTCTTTTATTTTTTCTGGAAATCTCAACTGAAGTTCAAAAGACTTTGTTGAGCCTTTATCAATCGTTATGTTTTCAGGAACTCCCTTATGAACCAGAAGCCCATCAGGATCCACATCAAATTTTATTTTGTCTGCTTTAACATTCCCTGTGTTTCTAAGCTCCGTATCAACAGTTACTTCGTCACCAAGCAGGTACTCATCTTTGTCAGCCTCAAAATCAAGATCCAGATTTACGGTATCTTCAGCAGGTTTTTCTTCTGCAGATTTTTTTGTTTCAAAAACAACTTCTGCTTCAGGTGAGCAAAGATTAGAAAACATAGGAAGATTTTCCCTATTAGTGACGTTGAAAGCCTTAAGCCGTATGTTGTCGTTGTCCATATAACACCAGCTTGAACTATTATTTTCCAGGACAGTATCTCCGAGGGTCAAGCCGTTTTTCGATATCCGAAGCCAGACCATGCCATAACTATCAAACTTCAGTGCTTCAAGAGTGTATTCATCAACAGAAACTATGCTTATTATCGGATTTTCATTTCCGAGGGTAACGGTCAAGCTGCTCCAATCATCTTCATTTGCCTCAGCAGGCATAATACCTGTGATCATGTAAGAAGCAATCAAAAAAACCGCAATAATATAGAAGTGACTTTTTCTGCTCATGGCTGTCCTCTCCGGTTTTGAAGTTTTATGAGTAAAGCAGCCAAAAGAAACCCGGAGACTATGTAAAATTCTGAAGAGCCGGTCTCCAATTTTTTCAGAATCCGTTACAGAATAATTCACGTACAGGTTTCTATTGTATGCCCTGGTTTTCAAAATCGCCGCCACCAATTCGAAATCAAATTTTTAAAGAATAGATATATCTTATTTTGTAATAGGTCTTTATACCAGGAAATATGAAGTGTCTCGTTAGAGGATATTGTTTTACTTTGATTCTTAGACCTGGAGGATTCATTAAAGTCACGCAGGAAAGAAGCTTTTTTGTTGACAACAATAAGCTCTTTTGCAGTGTTATTTGCTTTGTCTACCGCAGAAACAGCTATTATATTGGAGCCTGAAACCATAGGTACCTTTGCGCTCCAGCTTCCGTCCGAAAGCATAGCTTTCCTTCCGTTCACATCCACTGTTAGGTTCCGACTCGTATCTTCAACCGTTCCACTTACTGTTATTTCTCCAGCATCTACAAAGCCTCCATCTTCCGGTGATTCTATTTCAATCTCAGGTGGAGTCATATCAACAATCTTAGCAAGAACAGGAGCATTGAAGTTATTTACCTCAGATGTTTCTTTTATTTTGTTGGCATAGTCAACGTATACTTTTAGAGCCTTCTGTCCGTCACTGGCAGGTTTCCAGTTAAACTCTATGGTTTTATTTTTATCACTAGCAAGAGAAGATACGGAAGCAGTGGATACTATTTCATCGTCAGCATAAAGTGCCGCCTGAAAACTACTTGCTGAGTCTTTTCCGGTATTTTTAATATTTGCCTTAATTACATTATCTTTACCTGCGCAGATCACAGGTAAAGTAAGTCCAGATACTATGAGGTCAGAAGAGCTTCCAGCTTCTCCCGTTCCCAAAGTCAGTGCAGCCAGTACAGGATGCACGTAATCTTCGTCATCTCTTTGGAACTTTACTTCGTTGTCATCTTCGGTAAGAAAGTCCAGTACGTCAAAAAATTTTAAGTCAAAATAACTTTTTGAATTTGCAATGTCGTTTTTATTATCCCCATCCGAAAGCTGTTCATCGTTAAAGTATAGAGAGTCTTCAAGCCCAGGACTGCCGCATAGGTAGGCTACAACAAGGTTTGAGGTTTTGTATTTATCAGCATCTATCTTTCCAGAAAAGTCGGCATATCCTTCATCATGCGTTGACGGCATATCTCCACTCCATCCTTTGCCATGAAGATTCAGGTTTCCTTCCTCTATCCAGTACTTTGTATCCTCTCCGTCTTTATCTTCATATACAGCAGCAAGGACTATACCATATACTCTGCCATCAATGCCCCCTTCAGTTTTTGCTTCCACTTTTACAGGTCCGGTACTTATGTTCGTGCCTACGTCATAAGCTACCCAATATACTCCATGTCCGGTACAATATATTGATGGATTCTGGTCTTCATCATCTCCGCTATCTGCTTTACCTTCCAGGTCTACACTTTCGAAATCTTCCCCATTGACAGTAAGATCCAGAGTTCCTTTCTTGTCTTCTGTGCCACCCCATACTCCCACATATATCCTTGCCCATTTTACGGAATCTCCAGGAACATTAAGTTCCTGCACATAAGGAGTTTCCTTAAGCCCTTCACCCCCATCAATGTAAAGTCCACCTTTTACCGTCCCTGATGTCGTTTCAATCAGTTCATCCTGTTCAGGGACACCTTCAAAATTGTAAGTTGCCAGGCAAGGAGAAATATACATAAAAATAATTGAAATTCCTGCAAAATACAGTAAAAATCTACTCAATTTTCTGCTATTTAACAGCATGTTCATTCTCTCATTTCTCAATAAGTTTTTAGCTTCTGGCAACTTAGCAGTCTTAGCCGTTATTTCTTCTAACATTCTACATAGAAAAGTTTCATTTTTAATTACGAATTAGTTCTGACAAATGGCAGATTTTTTCATAATTTATATTATTCATATATTAATTTTTCTAAATAATGTTATTTTATTTTAAGGAATTATGATTTTTAGTGTCGATTTAAGAATAATTATATTAACAAAGTCGCATATCAGAGTTTAAGATAAAGAAAAAAACATGTGAAAACATAATATCAAGAGTATGAATCTATATAATTTTATAAAAATTCTTAAATAAATTGAGTATTTTGGAGTAAGTCACGAAAACAATAAACCAAAGGTTAGTTTTCAGCTCTGGTCAAAAGGGCTAAAGAGTTGTTTTATCATAATGTCAATAATATCACAACCCTTTGCCTTAATTTCTCTTTATCTTTTCCAATCTAAAGTTTACTTGTTTTCAGAACATATATCCGATTATGTGTTTGCTGTCACTGTTATGTAATTTGTTTTCGTTACCGTGTTACTACCTGCAGCATTGGTAACTGTAAGTGTTACTGTATACTTTCCTGCTTTGGAATACTTATGCTTTGGATTTTGCTGGGTTGAAGTTGTCCCGTCTCCGAAACTCCATTCCCATTTATTTGGTGTTCCCGTACTTTTGTCAGTAAAAGCGACATTTAACGGTGTTTTTCCTGATGTAGGAGATGCAGAGAATGCAGCAGCAGGTTTTGTTACAACTGTGATATAATTTGTTTTTGTTGCCGTGTTACTGCCTACAGCATTCTTTACCGTTAAGCTAACAGTATATACTCCTGCCTTGGAATACTTATGAGTTGGATTCTGCTTGGTGGAAGTTGTTCCGTCTCCAAAACTCCATTTCCATGAAGCAGGAACTCCTGTGCTAGTGTCAGTAAAGACAACGCTTAATGGAGATTTTCCCGTTGTAACACTGCTGGTGAAATTTGAAACAGGCTTTGTTACAACTTTTATATAGTCTGTTTTTGTTACTGTGTTGCTGCTTACAGCATTCTTTACTGTCAAACTAACAGTATATATCCCTGCTTTGGAATACTTATGCTTTGGATTCTGCTGAGTAGAAGTTGTTCCGTCTCCGAAACTCCATTTCCATATAGCAGGTATTCCTGTACTTTTATCAGTAAAGGTAACTGTTAACGGTGCTTTTCCTGATGTAGGAGATGCAGAGAATGCAGCAGCAAGCTTTGTTACAACTTTTATATAGTCTGTTTTTGTTACCGTGTCACTGCCTTTGGCATTCTTCACTGTTAAGCTGATGGTATATACTCCCGCCTTGGAATACTTGTGAGTTGGATTCTGAACGAATGACTTTGATCCATCTCCAAAGTTCCATTGCCACTTTGTTGGTGTTCCTGTGCTTGTATCAGTAAAAGCAATATTTAATGGTGTTTTTCCGGAGGTCGGAGACGCTGAAAAAGCAGCTGCTGGCGCAGCTCCTTGTTGTTTCTGGTACTCAACTACAAGGATCTGCTGGAGAGCATCCATGCCTCCGCTTGTTGTACCCTGGATTCCGGCTTCGTTCCCGGTTGCGTTAATGTAATTTTTCACATTAAAAACCAGGGGACTGCTGGTGCTTGGATTTCCCTGCCATGCATTGCTTGCAACGGTATTTCCATTAAAAAGCAGGTTTCCCTCATCGGGGCCGGCACTTCCAGCAAAACTGTATAACTTAGCGCTTGCGACTTTATTCGCATCAACAGACATGCCTGTGAAAGGAGCATATGCTGTAGCCTCTTCGAGAGTGGTTCCGTAACTGGATGCAGATAAGCCCAGTTCGTCGCACTCTTCATTGATGAAGATCTGCTTCCGGGTTTCGTTAGAGTTCCGATAGATCACAACCAGAGTACTCGGATAAAGAGCATTGCTATTTCCAGCATTAGACGTCATGACAAGACTGTTTCCAGCAGATTTGAACTGGCTGGTCACATCAAAGACGTAAAGACCATATTTATACTCAGCATACCCACCAAAATTGCTCTTGTCAGTGTATGGAGTTCCACCTGTAAGCTGATGTCCGTTAAAGGAAGCATCCCATTTAGGTACTCCCCCGGAAGTGGTATCCCAGTTGTAAGCAAGATAGAGCCAGACCTTTTCTACGGTAGAACCGCTCGGGATCGGAAGATTGCTTGCAGTCCAGGTTTCGGTTCTGCTAGTCCAGCCAACAGATTTGTAAGCTGATTCAGGCTGTGTGAAATACAAAAAGTTACCCTGGAGGTCATAAGTCTGTTTGGTAGTGATGTCACTTCCGCCTTCCCAGTAACGTTTGCCCTTATACCCGTTATATTTGACCGCTTTAGCCATACTGTTTTTGTTGTTGTTAGCCTCATTAGTTTCAGGGATCAGGTTCTCAGGATCAACAACTGCAGTATAGGTTACGGTGCTACCTTCCAGATTGCGAATTGTTGGGTCGATCATCGTTAAAGTTGCTGTCCCTCCACTAGCTATAGATGCAATCGTTGTCGTGTTTACTGGAACTGAACCGGACACATCGCTGGCATAAAGGGCTACGTAAATATTATTTAGAGCAGCAGAGCCAGTGTTCTTGATACCAGTAACCGTTATGGTATTTGATTCCCTGGCAAAGACCGCAGATCCTGGTACAGTGTTTACTATCCCGGATATAGTGAGATCGTTTGTTGCTTGTGAAACCTGCGAGTTAGTAACTGAAGGGCTTTGACCTCCGTAATTGTCAGCCAAACAGACTCCGCTACTCAAAATCAGAGTTAACAATATCAAAATCAGTTTCCTATTCGTCAATCTTCCTCCTGTACTTCAATTAGAGAAAGAATTCCAGAGTTATGTGGTGCTATTTCCTAGATAAAACAGGAAACAAAGGGGTTTCCAAAAAAAATAGAGTTAGATAGTTATTTTGTTGTAAGAAAAGCGCTTATATTATAGTCCTACTTTTGGTCAAGTAACACGAAGTGCATTCTTATTTCTGATTAAGTTTTGTTTACACATTTCTCCAGAAAATCTTATCTCGATATCTTTCCATTATTTGATAACTTTTAATACTTATAAACATTTTATGATTAATTTTTCATATATATCAATCTTTTTAAATGTGCTCATAGATACTTTTATTTGATTTTTTTGTGAAAATATTATAATTAAAACGCTTCAAATCCAATATCAATAAATTTGAATAAAAAGTATCAAATTTACCACTTTAGTTTTCCATTTCAACTTGCTAACTAATAACTAGATAAAAAAGCTATTCTGACGGTTATTTTTTAACTATTGTAATAGGGATGAGACTTACGGGGACGAGACTGACTCAGGATGAGACTTAATCATTTGAATTAAAAATATGGTTTTAAACTCTTCTTAGGTATAGATTATAGTTTAGTTAATGATGGCAACTGTTTTTGATTTTATATATTGAATGCATAACTTAAGGGGTAAATTGCCATATTTAAGGTCAATGAATAGATAATTTTTGAAAAAAAGAGATAATATGGCTTTAAAGCTAACTTTGCTGTTAACAAATTGTGAAAATAGTTTGAATAGAAGCCTCCGGAAATTTCATGACCATTGGAGCTAATGGTATTGTTTTGATCGCAAAAATAAGTAAAAAAATCGATCAAATAGGAATTTTTTTGATTTAACGGAAAATAAACTCACTTTTTGAGTTTTGTACAAAATGAGTACCCAGCTTTGAAAAACAAGCATCAATAATAATTTTTAAAAAAGAATTGTTAACAGTTGCGGTTTCAGAAATATACATCCATTACTTAAAATAAATAGGGTTATTAAATAATAAATATGCAGAGAAAAATTATAAATTTTACACATATAAACATTTGAAAAGATTAATATATTTGAAAAATTGTTAATAAAATAATTATATGTATTAAAAATAGTTATAATTTGAGAAAAATTCATGAGAAAGAGTCCAAAAATAACTGTCAAAGAAAAGATCTTCGAAACGGGAATTAATTTGATATATTTAGTCTGGAAAACATCTGATCACACTTCTAGAACAGAATAATAGTTATTTGACTTTTGCTTTTACTAGCAATATTCAGGTTCCTGTAATGTCTTATAAAACTGCTTATGCACAGATTTCTGGAATTCTTTCTCTAATTGATAACAGGAGGAAGGTTAATGAATAGGAAACTGATTTTGATATTGTTAACTCTGATTTTGAGTAGCGGAGTCTGCCTGGGTGATAATTATGTAGGTGGAATCCCTCTGACCTCTGTCAAGAGTGGAACAGTAAGTGGGGGTGTCTATTGTGACAGCTACTACGGAACAGGAACTCAGCCAATACACACCGCTAAAACTATAGATAAGTCCTTTACATTGCCGTCTAATGCCAAGGTTGAATGGGCAATGTTGCTCACAACCGTATATTGTGGACATATGCAAAATAATTATCGAGGAAAAGCAAAAGTAAGCTTTAACGGGAAAGTCCTTGGAACAGAAACTCTTAATGTTCCTTTTGTATTCCTTGTCAATGGTGGTAATAATGGGAAAGGGTATGTCAAGGTAAACGACCATGTTAATAGGGTAACCAGTGACTACATGATGTATTATGATGTCACAAGCCTTGTAAAATCCGGGAACAATAAAGCTACCGTACATACGGAACCTAGTGACAATAAATTTGATGGCAGAATAAAACTGATAACTCTTGTTGTAGCTTACAATGATGGCAGCGGAAAAAAGATCTGGTATCAGGTAAACCGCGGACATGATGCGGATACTTATTATGTTGATGACAATGGTAAAACTTACGTTGGGAGCACAGCTTTTAAAGCAGCTTTACCAGCAGGTTCTACATTGACATCTGCAAAGCTTACAGATATACACATGGCAAGTACAGACGGGAAATATACTTTTAACGGAAAAACACTCACCTCAGGCAAACCTCAGGGTACGTATTGCGGACTGGATTCGTGGGATATTAAAAGCAATTTTAAGTCTACCGGCACAAACACCCTGAAATATGACAGGACTGAAGCCTTCTATAAAAATGCACTTGCCATAATAACAGCAGAATACAAGACCTTAAGTAACAAACCTGTTGCTGCATTCTCTGCATCTCCTACATCAGGGAAAGCACCATTAAATGTCGCTTTTACTGATAAAAGTACCGGAACACCTACTTCATGGAAATGGAGTTTCGGAGACGGGACAACTTCAACCTTAAAGAACCCGACTCATAAGTATTCTAAGGCAGGAAAGTATACGGTGACACTGACAGTTACCAATGCTGCAGGTAGCAACACGGTAAAGAAAACAAGTTATATAACGGTAGTAGCAAAACCTGTTGCTGCATTCTCTGCATCTCCTATATCAGGAAAAGTACCATTAACGGTTACCTTTACTGATAAAAGTACAGGAACGCCCTCTTCATGGAAATGGAGTTTCGGAGATGGAACCTCCTCAACGTCCAAGACAGCTGTACATAAATACAGTAAAGCTGGAAAATATACAGTCAGTTTAACAGTGAAAAACGCAGCAGGTAGTAACACTAAAACGATTTCAAGTTATATAACAGTTAAGAGCAAGTAATATATTAAGAGCAAGTAATATTTTAAAAAGTAAAATGTCAGACTTTAAGGGCAGTGAGGGGTTACTACCAATTTCTCAAAAAACGTGATAATTTTCACTTTTTTCTCCTGCAATTTTCCGAGCCTTACTATCTTTAGAAGGTAATTCATTAGACCATTCTCGTATTTCAAGTTTGTAACTTCATATAGCCTTTTAATATCCTGTAAGTCTTTATTTTTGATAAAAATATAAAATTTTATAATGTATTAATTGGCTTTGTTTTTTGCTTTATTCAAACAACTTGAATTTCTACTTTACTTTCCTTTAACTTATTCCATTTTGTAAGAAAACAGTGCAGTTAACTTACAGAGACTGTTTCTGTTTAAGTCAAGGCTATAAGGACAAGATTTTCAATATTTATTTTCAATTTTCAGCAATTGTTGGAAAGATAAAGTAATACGTGTTATTTAGTGATTAGTATATAATATTTATTATATTTTAATACAATAGAAATATAAATAGATATTAAGTGTTCAGACAGACTAAATCGAAACTATAGACACTATACATAAAATTCAATGAATAAACCTGTCAAACTAAATCTTTAATCGCTAGTTAGGCAATCTGTTTTTATATTTCTTATTAGTTAATAATTTACATATAAATCACATATATGTCAAGTAAAAATCTGTATTGATCGACTGATAATTGGTAAATAAATAATTACGATATACATAATATTTTAGATATTATTGCATCTATAAAACATTTGGAAAGATTAATATATCTGAAAAGTTATTAACAAAATGATTATTTATCTTAAAAAGTAGTTAAAACTTGAAAAAACTTAGGAGAAAGAATCCTAAAGATAACTGTCAAAAGGAGCCCCTCAGAAACTGGAACTATCTGACCCGTTCAGTTTGAAAAACACATTTGAGATATTTTCCTTAAAACCCAATAAAAACTACTTAGCTCTGTTTCTACAGGTAATAGTCTAGATTCCTGTTAAAACTAACAGGAGCTACTTATTCACAGATCTCTGGAATTCTTTCTCTAATTGAAGTACAGGAGGAAGATTGACGAATAGAAAACTGATTTTGATATTGTTAACTCTGATTCTGAGTAGCGGAGTCTGCCTGGCTGATAATTATGTAGGCGGGATCCCTCTGACTTCTGTCCACAGCGGAACAGTAAGCGGAGGTGTCTATTGTGACAGCTACTACGGAACAGGAACTCAGGAAATACACACTGCTAAAACTATAGACAAGACCTTTACATTACCGGCTAACGCCAAGGTCGAATGGGCAATGTTGCTTACAACCGTATACTGCGGACACATGCAAAATAATTACCAGGGAAAAGCAACAGTAACTTTTAACGATAAAACTCTGGGAACAGAAAATCTCAACGTTCCTTATACATACATTACTAATGGAGGTAATGACGGAAAAGCATATGCCCAGGTAAACGACCATGTTAACAGAGTAACCAGTGACTACATGATGCATTATGATGTCACAAGCCTTGTAAAATCCGGGAACAATAAAGCTACCGTACACACGGAACCGAGCGATGATAAGTTTGATGGCCGAATAAAACTGATAACCCTTATTGTAGCTTATGACGACGGTAGCGGAAAAAAGATCTGGTATCAGGTAAACCGTGGACATGATCCAGATACTTATTATGTTGATGACAATGGTGAGACTTACGTTGGGAGCACATCCTTCCAGGCAAATTTGCCATCTGATGCGTCTTTGACAGATGCAAAACTTACAGATATACACATGGCAAGTTCGGACGGATCATACATATTCAACGGAAAAGCACTCACTTCAGGCACACCTCAGGGTACGTACTGTGGGCTAGATTCATGGGATGTCAAGGACAGTTTTAAATCGACCGGCACAAACGCCCTGACCTATGACCGGACTGACGCGTTCTATAAAAATGCTCTTGCTATACTGACAGCCGAATACACTACTTCGTCTTCAGACAATGGTAGTGGAGATAACTCCTCTGACAACAATACTGGAGATAACTCTTCTGACAACAATACTGGAGATAACTCCTCTGACAACAATACTGGAGACAACTCATCAGGCAACAATACTGGAGACAACTCATCAGGCAACAATACTGGAGACAACTCTTCTGACAACAATACTGGAGACAACTCATCAGGCAACAATACTGGAAACAACTCTTCTGACAACAATAACGGATATACCGGAGACAAGCCTCTTGAGACTTATGCTCACGACACTGTAAAAGGCGACATTATTTATGATTACGGAGACAGCAAGTACAGTGGTAAGATATCTTCTGGCGGCACATATACAGTAAACCACAACCTGAAGCTTCCTGAAAATGCAACTGTAAAACTCGCGAGACTCTATAATTACTGGACGTGGAGTGCTACAGGCACTACCGGAGTATATCCTTCCATGAACCTGCAGTTCCAGAATAAAGCTTTGACTCCTGACGCCGAATACAGTGACCAGAAGGGGTGGGGTTCTGTATATGATTATCCAAGCGGTACCTGGGCTTATGATGTAACGGACCTTGTAAAAGGAAGTGGAAACTATACTACAGTCGTTACAAACACCAATAGTGGGACTGGGAACTTTGTCTGCTTTGATGGAATAGGTCTACTCGTGGTATATGAGGATGCTACAGGAAACGAAACCGAATACTGGATAAACGAAGGCTGTGACATGGTGAGTACGATGAGTACTTCAGGGGGTCTGACTCCTGAAGAAGCTACCGTAAAAATCCCATTCGATGGCTCCGTAAATCTCAGCAATGTAGACAACGCCAAGCTCTGGACCACAGTCCAGTCTGGAGGACATGACGGTATTAGGTTGAAGTTCAATGAAATGAACGTATCCGGTGTTTATGATTCGACCCCATACTCGGATCTGGATATCGATGAAGCAAGGTCTGTCGGGAGCTATCTCCTGTCCGAGAATAACGTAGCTCAGATAATTCCTCCTGACGTTACAGACAATAGTGGAGACTACCTTGTTCCCTCGAGTGCGATCCTTACCGTCAGTTATAAGGACGGAACAAATAACGATAATGGAACAAGTGACAACGGAACCAGTGACAACGGAACCAGTGACAACGGAACCAGTGACAACGGAACCAGTGACAACGGGACCAGTGATAACGGAACAAGTGATAACGGAACAAGTGATAACGGAACAAGTGATAACGGAACAAGTGATAATGGAACATGTGATAACGGAACCAGTTCATCTGGATCGGATTCAGCTACGGTATCACTTACTGTGAACATCACACCTGCTATTTGCTTGCAGGTCACACCGAACTCAGTCGATTTCGGAACAGTAAAACCGGGAACGCCGAGCGAGTCCGTACCTTTGACCCTTAAAAACAACGGACACGGTAATATAAAAGTAAAGGCTGAAGTAGAAGACCAGGATGACGGCCCGTTCAGCACAGGACTTATGCTTGACCAGAACAAATGTTCTGAATACAGTAAGACAATAGCTTCAAACACATCAGAAACCACGAAAGCCCAGCTTGATATACCGGAAAACTATTCGTCTACGGGACAGTTTAACGGAAGCCTTATCTTTTGGGCTGAAGCAGCTTAATAAAGCTGCTTTTTTATTTTTATATTTAGCAAATAATTAAGTCTTGCTTAATACTTAGCTAACATTTGTCTTTAGTCTTTTTGCTTTTTTCTGTTTCTATGCTTATATGCGTACAAAAATTGATACATAAGCAGTTTTTACATAAGCAGTTTTTACATAAGCAGTTTTGTCACTCGGAGACTTATATTATACACCTCGGAAATCAATTTTACGCCTTTAAAATTAATTCTACATCCTGGAAACTCATACTCTATCCAGTGAACATTCATCCCGGTCCAATATAAATATTCACAGTTATCTGGGTTTAAAACAGGAATACTGGAAAGACATATAAGTCGGCTTGCCAGATAATATATTGGAGACCATATGAAAATTTTAGAGTGCAAAACAATTGATATTGCTCCTACGATCTCAAGACTCCTGAAAATCCCTATGGTTCCGCCAACTGGCAGACCAATTCCTGAAGTCGAGAGCTACGCAAAAGAAAGAAATTGCAAAAGAGCAGTGATTATTGTGGTTGACAGTCTGGGGTATTCTCTTTATAATCATTTTTCTCCGATAATGAAGAACTTGAGTAATATCGCTGAAAAAGGGTTACTCTTCAGGTGCAAGTCCCCGGCGACAATAACCTCCCCTGCCATTGCATCAATATTTACAGGATATCTGCCAGAAGAGCATAATATCTATTCAACCAGGGACATTTACACGGAAAGGACAAAAGACTCGGAAAACCCGAGACTGAAAAGCATTATGGAATGGGCTTGCAGGGCAGGTATGAAAGCGTCAGCAGTCATAGAGTCCGAAGGTGCGGAAAGTTTCAGAGGACGGATAAAAGAATATTATGGAGTCCCTGATTCCGAAGATATTCTGGATTATGACCTTAAAATAACGAACTATGCGCTACATG
>Ga0074193_1001988_pt1 | contig 20979 bp, 12 predicted proteins | sample EPASupsiteHSE605_FD_64523 | JGI IMG/M metagenome (GOLD analysis project Ga0074193, IMG submission 64523) | Bioremediated contaminated groundwater from EPA Superfund site, New Mexico - Sample HSE6-05 | ecosystem: Environmental > Aquatic > Deep subsurface > Groundwater > Contaminated ... | reverse complement strand
GTCCGGTCTCAAGGTCAAGAAAACCTCTCATTGCCCTGGCTGCTCCTTCCACACTGTAAAGGTCAGGCCTGTCAGGGAAGAACTCGATATCGATATATTCGGCTTCAACCCTTTCGACATCTGCCCCTATCATTGGCACCCTTTTTATGATGGTCTCCTTATCGGTTCCTGTGAGTTTCTCGAGGTCGTCGTACTGTAAGGTAATTACTGGCATTGGTGGTTCATCTCATCTTTTGCTCGCTAACTTAACCCAAAACATACTCAACTTCAGATTTAATGTTTTTGTTTGAGGCGGTGTTTATAGAACTTCAGTGTAGGTCCTGAAACTCTGGAAAGCCTGCAGGCTGAAAACTCGAATGAGTTCACAAGTATGAGGTCGAATCTGTTCCAGATTTCTTCATAAAACAGGACAGTAGAATATCTTAATAGTCAACCAGAGTTCTGTAACAGTTTTGTAACTAAAATAAGTAGTTTTTACTTTATAATCCAGGTAGTCAACTCTTCCGAAATTCAGGTGTGAACCATCCTTATAGCCAATACTTATTCCAGCTATAAATTAAACATATTTTTGAGCCCACATGCCAGAACTAACTTTGCAGGTCTGGAAATTGTAAGAAATTAACTTGAAATATCTGGAACATCAACGTTCTGGGTATTAATATTGCTGTCTTGATTGTTAGATCAAAACAGTTACTTTTTATACTTTTTAGTTTAATTTAATATTAAAAGTCCAATATCCTGATATATATTGAAATATGTTTATAGATGTGTTAAAATTTTTTTAATATTATTATAGCAAGTCAATAAACTAACCAAATATAGAGAATAGTGGAATACTTGAATAGGAACTATCCACTTGAGGAACTATTCACTTGAGAAACTATTCACTTGAGAAACTATTCACTTGAGGAACTATCCACTTGAGGAACTATTTGCTTGCTATATGTAGTCAAGTCACAAACACCGTGATTTCAATTTCAGTAATTGACGGCTAAAGAAAGTATAAATGCTATAATTTTACAGTTAACTGCAGAGTCTTAAAGCAAGGTAAGCGGATGCACTGGGTGAGTTTAGGATGGAACAGACTTTTGACGAATTCCTTGATTATTGCTATAGCAAGATTTTAGGTAGATTTCCTGATCCTGAAGGAAAAGAACATTATATCAAACTACTGAATAAAGGCATACCAAAACACGAAATCTTAATCTCTTTTTTGAACTCTGACGAATATGCCGAACGCATAAAAAATCTTGCAGTAGAGGAGCCAGAAAGTCTGAAAATAGAGCAGACTTTTGACGAATTCCTTGATTATTGCTATAGCAAGATTTTAGATAGATTTCCTGATTATGAAGGAAGAGAACACTATAACAAACTATTGAATAAAGGTGTACCAAAACACAAGATCTTAATATCTCTTTTGAATTCTGATGAATATGCTGAACGTGTAAAGTATATTATGAGTCCAGCGATCAAATTCGCTCCTCCAGGGCATTTTTACTCTCCATTACCAGATCCCGATAACATTTTAAATTTATATCAAAAAATCGACAAATCACGGAACCCGACTGGAATTGAGATTAATGGTGATAGGCAGATAGAATTACTAAAAAAGTTTCAGAAATATATTTCCGTAATCCCGTTTGGGGATGGTTTCAAGCAGAATAATACCAGATACTTTTTTAACGGCAATGAATGGTATAGTTACGGTGATGCAATCGTTTTATTTTGCATGATCAATTTCTTTAAACCAGAACGACTTATCGAAGTAGGATCAGGTTATTCGTCACTTGTTACTCTGGACACCTGCGAATTGTTAAATCTTAAAACCAGAATAACATTTATCGAGCCTTATCCAGATCTGATTTTAAGTATATTGTCTGACCGAGACGACCCTGAAAATCTTCTTTTAAGAAAAGAGGTTCAAACAGTGAATTTATCTCTTTTTGAAGGTCTGAACAGCGGAGACATTCTATTTATAGATAGCTCACATGTTGTGAAGTTCGGGAGCGATGTTCTTTTTATTCTTACCGAAGTACTTCCACGTCTGAAACCCGGTGTAATTATCCATTTTCACGACATTTTCTGGCCGTTTGAATATCCTCTTGAATGGCTGGAACAGGGTTTTGCATGGAATGAGGCATACTTTTTAAAAGCATTGCTTATAAATAATAAAAATTATGAAATATTATATTTTAATGATTATATGGGACAAATGTATTATGATCTGTTGAAGGAATATATGCCGCTCGCATTGAAAAATTTTGGATGTGGGATCTGGTTAAAGAAGCTTGAGTCTTAATCTTTTTAAGTCTTAATCTTTTTAAGTCTTAATCTTTTTAAGTCTTAATCTTTTTAAGTCTTAATCTTTTTAAGTCTTAATCTTTTTAAGTCTTAATCTTCTTTGGGTCTTAATCTTCTTTGGGTCTTAATCTTCTTTGGGTCTTAATCTTCTGTTGTTTGAATAAGTATGTAACGCAGCAATTTATATAAACTGTTGACAGTTTTAGTTTTGAGTTGAACCTTGAAGACCTGAAGGGACTTTACTAAGATTTATATCTCTTCAGGCTGTCTCAAAACTACATTAAATTATACGAATGGATTAAATTGGACTTCAAAGTAAGTATATACGTTTCAGAATAATTTACGGTAAACACTTTTAACAGTCAACAATACCAATTACTCAGTTTAGAAACGGGTTAAGTTTCGGACCTGTGAACACTTTTGTAAGTGAATTTTCATTTTTCATAGGTTTTGTAGAGTAAACTATACCTTTACCTACCTTTATAAATAGTAAAAGTTCTCTTCCTTCAAATAAGGAGACAGCCGAAAAATGATGATCGCAGGAATTGATGAAGCCGGAAAAGGCCCTGTAATCGGGCCCATGTGCATAGGAGGCGTAAAAATTGAGGAATCCAGAGCCCATGTCCTCAAAGTGCTCGGGGTTGCGGACTCCAAGAAACTGACGCCAAAAAAGCGAGAGCAGCTTTCATCCCAGATTAAAAAGCACGCCGACAGCTTTTTTATTCTTGAGGTCAGTCCTTCCCAGATTGACGAGCTTCGGAAGATTATGACAATGAACGAAATCATGGTAGTCTGTTTTTCAAAAGTACTTGAACAGCTAAAGCCTGACATCGTATATGCCGATGCCGCTGATGTCAACGCCGAACGTTTTGCAGTCAATCTCCGAAGGCAGTACGCAAAAACCAGCCCTGACCATGCAAAGGAAATAGAGATCGTTTCCATGCATCAGGCCGATGCTATTTATCCCACAGTCTCGGCAGCTTCTATTATTGCAAAGGTGCGCAGGGATGAGCTGATAGAGGAACTCAAGAAAGAATGGGGCCTCGACTTTGGAAGCGGCTACCCCTCAGACCCGAAGACAAAAGAGTTCCTGTTAAACTGGGGAAAAGAGCATTCAGGAGAGTTTCCCGGAATAGTCAGGCAGTCCTGGCAGACTGTAGAAAATATCAGGGAAGAACTGAAAAAAACTGAACTGAAATGAGTGTCGGGAAACTACAAAGAAGAGCTGAAAATAGAAAGATTACAGAGAGTACTCTTAAAGACATCACTTTATGAAGAGAATAAGTTAAAAGAAAAAAATCAAAGTAGAAAACGTTAAAAAGAGAAAATCAAAGTAAAATATATTAAAAAGAGAAAATCAAAGTAAAACGTATTAAAAAGAGATAATCAAAATGAAAAAAATATTGAAAAAATATGTTCAAAGTGAAAAAATATTAAAGGGAAAAAAAGTCGTTTTTTCTTTTTAAGATCCTACCAGCAAAATTTAGCACATCTTTTACTGAATTACTCTTTAAGATCTCCTATGTAATTACTACTTATATTTCATTGGTTACCTGATTGTTGATTACCTGAGGAAACGTTATTTGCCAGAGGCATGTAATCTATGCTTCCGGTTGTCTGGTTAACAACATAAGGAGTGTCCCCTATACCGTTTCCATCAGCATCCGTCCCATTATAATCATTCCACTTATTGCCTGCTGAACTGCTGTTCCAGGAGTTCGTTCCTTCATCCACGGCATTGATGAAATTGAAGAACTTATTGAGGGAAATATTATTACCGGTAGGTCCTCCAAGGTACATTCCAAGACCATTCATGTACAGGCTGTTATTGGTCAGAACATTAGATTCTGCCATATTCTCAAAGACTACTCCATAACTGTTTCTTGAAATGGAGTTGTCTGCAAGCGTATTAGTTTTTGAAGTGTCAAGGCGGATTCCTACATCGTTTGATTCTGCAGTGTTATTCATGAGAGTGTTATTAGTAGAATTATCCAGCCGGATTCCCTCGTCATTTGCCTCTACCAGGTTGTTTGACAACTTGTTTTCGTTTGATCCTGAGAGAATGATTCCGGCAGAGCCAAGAGTTATCTTATTATTGTCAAGGAAATTTCTTTGGGAATTATTGAGGCCAATGCCAACATCGTTCAACATCAGGGTGTTGTTACTTAAGGTACAGTTCTGCACACCTTCAAGGAAAAGCCCGACTTCCTGATAAGCATCAATCCCCGACGGACCTCCCATAATATGGAAACCGGTTATTTTTACGTTATTTGACTTAACACCGAAGACATCATTTGCCGGAACTGCGCCTATCACATAGGTACGGTTCGTCCTGTCTCCAGAAATGTCAGTTTTCGAGACAATTGCAACTTCTTTAGTCACGTTTACATTTTCTATGTATATGCCAGGACTTACAATAATTGTATCCCCATTCTGTGCATTATTAACAGCTTCCTGAATAAAAGTATAATTTTCTCCCCCATTAATGCCTACGGTAAAAACAGCAGCCTCTGCCTGAGTAATTGTTGCCCCAAGTATAAGGAGGAAGATTATGCAAGTATTTTGGATTGACTTTCTTTTCATAAATTATTACCCCCATTAATTATAAATTATATATACAGAAAGACAATTATTGTTTTTATAATAACTCGTATGAATAATAATTTTGGATAATAAAAAGATTTTGAAATATATTTTCTGAAAAATAAGCCTGAACTTATTTTTATCTGTATATTTAATAGATCCATCTGATGCTGGAAATTGAATACTACCTTAAAAATCTCAAATATTGAGTCCAGCGTGATTGTCTCAGGAAAAAATAGAGGTCATGATAAGGAATTCAAGACAGATAAAAAGAGATTGATCTGAGTTCTAATATATCCATGAAGTCAGATATTCCAAAAAGTGATTCAGTATAAAGTTTTTAATTACATGGAAATATTTCTACTTATGAAATACAGATGCTTTGAAATGGATTTTTAGCAATTTTTATTTCCAGTAACAGACAAAGGAAATGAAATAGTAGGAGTTGTAAATCAGTGAGATGTCGGAAGCTGACACTTCACTCCCTGGAATAACAAGTAAACAGACTCCTATAGTTAGGTTATAAGAGACTCTCTACCCTTGAAATAAATAAAAATAGAAAAATTATAAAAATAGTAAAAGTTCTAAATGAATCAAAAATAAATAAACAAATGAGAATTTCGATAAACCTCTGATTCCAACAAATTACTTATATACCCTTTATAAGCAGGTAGCCAAAAAGTGAGGTTTATCGAAGTCCTCTAAAGTATATTTCTCATTTATACCCCTATACAGTATGTATATGTAGTTGTGCAGTCTACTACCAATCCCACTTTCCGTAGTAAATTTTCAGATTTCATGGTTTTTTCTGTTATCAATTTTCAATTTAACACAAATTTACTGAACTTTTATACAGAGGTAAAAGCAAATATAGTGTATTTAGAGACTAAAATGATATTATTCAATTTTTATCAAGTGCAATTAAGTGTATAAATTACTTAAATCTGTTGCAAAAGCGTAATCAGGAAAAGTATTGATTTTCAAAAAATACTGCGGAAAATGGGATATAAGATAATTACGGCTCTTCGCTATTTTATGTGGGTTGAAAATAATTGACCAGTTGCGAAGTAACCCGGCAAAAAGAGAAACATCAAGCTTGAATGTGATTTTCAATCATAAGTGTTTCTACATTTTACATGTGTTACGTTGATATTTTAAGAGACCAATGCAAGTTACCTACTCGAAACAGCGAAGAGCAGCATTTTTACGTATGGATCCAGTCTGGAAGACTAAATAGTCTTCAGAATAAGTTCAAACTTAATACTTTTACTGTTACTTGGAATCACTTATTTTAGGTGCTCCAATGTTTTTGTAGTAAAAAAATGGAAGAAGTACTTTATTTAAAACTCTTTTTATAATAACTGAGCTTTAGATTTCAACAAAGCCAGAAGTTCAATACTAAAGCCAATTTCAAAGTAATTTCACCAAAAAAGAAAGAGGGCTTTAATTACCCCCAAAGAAATTAAAAGTTATATTCGACAGATTTGCATTCTTAAAATCGAACCAGTACTGTTCTATCGTACCTATAATACCTTGATTATTCACAGTATTGGCAGATCCGTTTACAATATTCTGTATTCCTGAGTCATTCTTCTCAACAGGCTGCGTACTTTCTGAATCTGGCGGCACGGGATCGGTTGTCTTTTCAGACGTGTTCCCAAAATAACTTTTCACAGTGTTATAACTGGTAACTCCCGTAATTCCACAATCAAACTTCCTGGAAGACCCCCAGTCTCTATACGACACGGTTTTACTCTTGTCATAAAAGTTTGTTACTTCCTTCTTTTGGGGTCCGAACCAGCCGTAGTATGCCTCATATCCTTTTTTATTACTGGCTGTCGGATAGAAGACATTGATATAAATTGGGGTATGTTTTGTGAAATTAAGTTCTCTGATATCACAATTCCAACCATACTCTTCTGAAACATATTGACCGATTTCGCAGGCTAGTTGGTAGGAATTGTTCTGGTTACTGAGGTTGTAATCGAGCATGACCTGGGTGACTTGCTCTTTTGTAGGAGTTACATAATTTCCCGTAGCCGAAGCTAATGGAATTGCGAGCATAGCAACAAAAAGCATACTGAATAGCTTAAGTTTCATAATCAGTTCTCCATAATAGCATTTACTTCACTTTCTACTTCACTTTCATAATCAGTATCAACAACTTTACACCATCTTGTCCTATAATATACGAAGATTTTTCCTTCAACACTAATATCCCATCTATTTTTCTCAAGAAACTCACTAAAAGCATAATTATACTCTTTTTTTGAACAGGTCGTTGAACCTTCGTAATTTCCAATAATATCAGTTAAAGCTTTATAAATGTGTTTAGATTCATTACTTTTGATGGTTACCTCTTTGGATTGATTACCTGCCTCACCTGATCTATTTAGTTCCTAACATACTTTTTTTAATTTATATCCATTAAAGCATGAAGAAGAAACTATATTTTATTCTAAAATTTTGTGCACATTTGAAAGATGACCTGGCCTGAATGCTATCGATTTCAGTTGCAATATTTTGCTGTCTCTACCGCGACTTCAAAGATTATATTCGTGTGTTGATATGAAATAGAGTAACAGGAATTACCTGAAATTCTTCACCAATTTTGAATGCAAAAAAACGGATTAATAGAAAAAACGTACCAAAAGCTCTTTCTTCATATAGCAGACCTTTCTCATTTATCCTAAGGCAGTTATCTAATGGAATGAAGTTTTGACAATATAAAAGTTAAATTTGGCAATAATTATTATTTTTTGATAATTATTTGCCATCTTTATGGATAATTAAGAAGACTTTATGTTTCTAAATTGAATTTCCCTATTAATTATATTGCTTGAATAGTAATGATTACACAATCCAGTTTTAACCAACATTAGTGATAAAGGAGAGTGAAATAGTGATTGTTAGCAAAAATATTCTGATGTTGTATCCTGGGTACGGGGGAGAGGTATACATCGGACTACCGATAACAGAACCTCGACCTGTACCTCTTTACGGCATTGTCAGACCTTTATACGGTGTGCCTCTAAAATGAAATTGAACTAGAACTTGTGGGTTGAACGACAAAATCAGTAGCAAAAAACCAAAAATCTAAAATGTACTGATTTTAACAAGCTTACATGTTCTTGATTTTGGTTCACAAACGCATAAACCCTGATAGGAAAAAAGGAATTTGAGGGGAATTATTGTCCCCATATATTTTAAACTTTTTTCAAATTAAAGTCTAAATAATATTTTTAACATAATATTTAAATCAATAGAATGTCAGAATGCTCAGATCCATCTTACAGGCTTCGGATCAGGTTGCTCTTATGGAGTAATAGAGATGAATACAAGTGAATACAAACCTGAATTTTGTGTGTGGGAACTTACACTAAAATGTAATATGAAGTGCAAGCACTGCGGTTCTATAGCAGGAAAAGCTAGAGAAAATGAACTCACGGTTGATGAATGTCTTAACGTAGCCGAACAACTGGCAGATCTCGGATGCAAGCAGGTAACTCTCATTGGAGGCGAGGTTTTTCTGTATGAGGGATGGGAAAAAATATCAAGGAAGTTATCTGAGAAAGGGGTTGCTGTTAATCTTATTACCAACGGGTTTTTACTTGGAAATGAACAAATTGCCCAGATAAAATATGCCAGACTAACTAACGTGGGAATTTCTCTTGACGGAATGGAAAGCAATCATAACAATATGAGAAATGTAAGCACTTCGTTCGAAAAAGTAATGCAAGCCCTGGAGATACTTAACAAAGAAGGCATCCCTGTAGCTATTGTAACCAGTTTGATAGATAGAAACTTTGAGGATTTATGGTTAATGTACAATTTACTTGTGGAAAAGGACATAAAGCTCTGGCAGATGCAGATCGTTAACCCTATGGGAAACATGGCCGATAAAAAAAATCTTCTCCTCGATCCTGCAAAAGTACCCCTGATTACCAGATTTATTCGAGAAAAGCGTAAAGAACAGAAGATTGCTATCTATGCAGGAGACAACATCGGATATTTTGATGAGAATGAATTATACTTAAGAGGCGAGTTCGGAACAATATGCTCATGGTCAGGATGTCAGGCAGGTTTGAGAGTTGTCGGGATAGGTAGTACAGGCAATGTTAAAGGTTGCGAGTCACTCTATTCGGACGAGTTCATAGAAGGTAATTTACGTGAGGAATCCTTATCCGAAATCTGGTATAAAGAAGGCAATTTTGCTTATAATAGAAATTTCGATACGAGTATGCTGACAGGCAGTTGCAAAGATTGCAATAAAGGAGATATTTGCAGGGGTGGATGCAGAGGAGCCTGTTATTTTACAACTGATTCCAAATTTGAAAACCCTTACTGCTGTTATCCTGGAAAAAACAACATAAGTAAGGATTACTTCAAGAGTAACCTCTTGAAATACAGTGAGAAAAACTAACTCTTTTTCAGCAGAACCGCAAACTTTTCAAAAAAAGTTTGATCAAAAACCCATAGTAACGGCCTGATCACAAGCCTTTTAAAAAAACTGCTTGCCCGCAAGCCTTTTAAAAAAAGGCTTGAGCGAAAACCACTGATAAAGATAAAATGACCGCAAGCCGTTTAAAAAAATTGCTTGCCCGCAAGCCTTTTAAAAAAAGGCTTGAGCGAAAACTACTGATAAAGATAAAATGACCGCAAGCCGTTTAAAAAAAGGCTTGAGCGAAAACCACTGATAAAGATAAAATGACTGCAAGCCGTTTAAAAAAAGGCTTGAGCGAAAATCTCTACTGTTCAATACAGTTACTTGCAAGATACATAAGAAATATAAGTATTTGGCAAACTTTCGGTCTTTCCTGGCTATTGCACTCCTATTTTTGTCGCTTATTTTTTGTCGTTTATGGATGAAGGAAAGAGACCACAACCATTATTCCATATGTCCCCAGAAGCTGTAGTCCTTCAAACCAGTTGCTTTTGCCGTCTTCGATTATGGACTTGACCATTAAAACAGCAGAGACTATGGCAGCAAGTTCGAAGGTGGTGAAAATCAGATTCATGGGGTTCTTAAAGAAATAACTTGTGAATACCAGGACCGGCACGACAAACATAGCTATTTGAGTTGTCGAGCCAATTGCGATCTGAAGTGACAGATCCATCCGGTCCTTAATTGCAATTGTGATGGCAGAGACGTGTTCCGCAGCATTTCCGATAATTGCTATGAAGATCATACCTATGAACAGTTCAGTCCAGCCGAAGCTTTCAGCCAGCGGTTCTATGGAGCCGACCAGAATTTCACTCATAACAGCAACCGTAACGGTTGATGCGAGAAGAATCGAAACAGATTTTTTGACGCTCCACCTGGCAACGCACTCTGACGTGTCGACAGTGTATAAGTGCTTGTGGGTGTGAAGCGAGAAAAGCAGGCTTGCCAGATATGACACGGCCATAATGACCGAAACTGCAATGCTCAAGGTCTCGACTGTCGCGTCTGAAGGATTTTCTGAAGTCAGAACGAAAACAGCCGGCATTACAATAGCTGCAGTTGCAAGAAAGAGAGTAGAGGCGCTTGTCTTTGCGGCTGTAGTATTGAACTGCTGCTCATCTTTTCCGAGACCTCCGAAGAAAAACGCCATTCCCAGAATCAAAAGCAGGTTTCCAATTATGGAACCCGTAATCGATGCCTTTACCATTTCAGTAAGTCCTGCTTGCAGGGAAAAAAAACTTATGATTAATTCTGTTGCGTTCCCGAAGGTAGCGTTTAATAACCCACCCAGCGCTGGGCCTGTATATGCCGAAATCTCCTCTGTCGATTCACCGATGAATTTCGCAAGCGGTATGATCGCAAGAGAAGCTAAAACAAATATTGCTATGGGCGAAGAGTGTGTATATTCTGCGAACAGACTGAGCGGTACAAAGATGAGAAAAATTTTGAAAATGTTTTCCAGGATTTTTGTTTTTTTCATATTAACTAATCTCCTCTGCCACCTGGCAAAGAGTTACCATAAGGCGACTTCGAATAAGCCTTTTTCATTTTATGTGTTAATGACAAGGCTGAAAGATATTTTTATCCCTCAAGCCAGGCAGGAAGGAAAACTTTATTGAATGCATTTATTCCATGCAAGAAAAAGACATTTTTGGAGATTAAAAAGTTGAATGCATAGTCGATGAGACTCAGAGAATTATTGATCTTATAAAAAATCCCTGACAGGAGTTGATGAATTTATAATTCTTGAAAAAATGAAATAGTAGCAGCAAATGGCAGAAGCGTGAGATGACGCTTCCATCTGAAATTTCATATAAAGCTTCCGTTTGAAATCAAAGATATAAAAATAAAATGGAGAAGAGTTTTTGCTCCATTTTAAAACCTTAAAAGTTGGATTTCAGAAACATGGATTCAAGAAGCACGGATTTCAGAAACATGGATTCAAGAAGCATGGATTTCTGGGAAAAGTCTCTCACGAAATATCTCCTTTTTCGGCAGGTCTGAAAGTAACAAATCTGGAACTTTCCTCAATATCAGCTTTCCCGCTATTTCCGACTACAGGTAATACTTTTGTTGTACCGGCTGAGTGTCTGGATTCTACCTTTGCATCATGCCTGAGAAGCTTGAATTCCTTTGAAAGCATTACCAGAACTACCAGCATCATTATATACTCCGTAGCCGGAGATGCAGCCCACACTCCATCCAGGCCGAAGAAAACCGGCAGGATAAAGAGCAGAGGAAAGAGAACAACAAAAATCTTTCCAAGGTAGATAAAGAGTGCTGCTCTGACCCGGTTTATTGACTGGAAATAGATGGCAGTGAGGAGCACAGTACCTTCAACGAGCAAAGAGAATATGAAAATATCCATTCCTCGCAGGGTAACTTCCAGAAGTTCAGAATCTCCCTGGCTGAAGATCTGTATCACTTTTTCGGGGAAGAGGGAAATTAATAGAAATCCGACAACTCCTGTCAGGATACATGAAAGAATTGTCAGTTTCAAAGTTTTCGAAACTCTTTCGTAATAGCCAGCTCCGTAATTGAAACCTATAATCGGCTGAACTCCCAGAGCTATTCCCTCGAAAAGCATGGAGAAAATTGAAAAGACATACCCTATAACGCCGTAGGCTGAGACCGCAAGCTCGGAACCGTACCTGAGCAGCATATAATTATGCGCAAAGAGCACAAGAGCCAGTGAGAACTGCATCACGAAAGACGGAAGTCCGGCTCCAAGGATCTGGATCTGGGTGCTGAGTTTGAATTTCATGGCTTTAAGCCTGAGTTTCATTTTTGCCTCCCTGCCAAAAAGGCAATTCGTGAGCAGTAATGCCGGGAGAGCAAAGGAAATTATTGTGGCAAAAGCGGCACCCTCCATTCCCATGCCCATATGCATGATAAAAAGGTAATCAAGCACAAGATTTACAATTACCCCTGCAATCATGATATTCATACAGAGCCTGGGTTTTCCGTCATTCCTTACCAGCGGTTCAAGGGCAACTGAAAGGATTATAAAGATCGAGCCAGCGAAGATAATCCTCAGGTAATCACGGGCAAAAGCTAGAGCAGACCCGCTGGCTCCAAGGATGCTGATTGAGGTTTCACAGAAAACCAGTCCGATTACAGTAAAAACTACTCCTGTAAAAAGACATAGAGAAAAAGCATTGTGTACTATATCCAGGGCTTGGCTAAGATTATCTTTTCCGAGCTGCAGGGCTGTCAGACTGGATGCACCGATTCCAATAATCACCCCTATGGCGATTATAACTAGATAAGCGGGATAGGCGAGGGTAATTGCTGCAAGCCCCTGGCTACCGATAGCGTTTCCTATAAAAAAACCATCAATTATTCCCTGGACCCCGGCAATGACGACTCCAACAACGGTCGGAAATGCAAACTTCAGGAATAAACTCACTATATTCCCGGATCTCATTTCTTCATCATTTACCATACCAGGCCCTCCTTATGCTGCAAAACCATCTTTTCAAAGGCCTGGTTTTGAAACTCTGAAACTTTCATTTCAGAGACCTGGTTTTGAGATTCCGGGACTATTTTTGCCGTTGTCAGGCGGAAAAACCTGTTCAAAGAGAGGTATGTTATATTGTTTTTCTGTAGAGATTGGTGTTTTCTTAAAGTTTTACCTATTCTTGAAGGACCGAGGCAGTAAGAGTCGGTCCTCTCAAATAGTTTGCATGAGGTCATAACTCATCCTGGACGAAGCTTCTGAAAATACGCAGATTCAAGTATTGTTGCCTTGTTGCAGAATTAATTAGTCTGTCTATGCCGAACTGGTAACTGCGTATAATCTGGGGTTAATTTGTGCGCATTCCTGCAGCACTCATTCGTTTTACGAAGCTTCACCGTTTAAAGAGTAAAGAGGATTCAAACGAACTAAGAATCCTGCGCAATCATGCAACAAAGCAAGTAAAACCAGATTCGGATAGTTATCTGGTCACAACTAATTCTATATAGTAAAAAATATTTACGAATCTATATATAGATTTGCACTCGAGTTTATTTTAACAGGTTATTTAATATGGAATTTTAAAAACACCTAAGTAGAGAATTTAGAACGAGTTTAAGCAAGAGCATAAATAGGTATAAAAATAAAAATGTATAAAATAGTTCGGATCTAAGTAAAAACTCTGGAAAAACATTAGATTTACTCATAGGCAATTAAATTTGCAAATAAGAGGAAATGAGTCTGAGATCGAACAGCTACCGATACAAAAAATCAGCTCTATAACAATAAGATCAGATTTACAACGATAATATAAGACTTACAAGGAAAATATAAAACTTACAAAGATAATATGAGACTTACAACAATATGATCAGATTTAAAACAATAAAATCAGGTTTAAAACAATAAAATCAGATTTACAACGATAAGGTCAGATTTATGACAATAAGATCAAATTTACAACAATAGTAAGTTAAAATTTCAGGTTTACAATAAGTTTTCTTTACAGTAATAAATCATGGGCTTACCCATCCATTTTTTATGCGAGAAGCACCTTTACGTCTTAAATTGAACTTATTCCTTTACTTGCCTTTATTCACCTTTATTTATTTACCTGCATGTTGTTAAACCTCTAGTACAAATCGTTTGCATAGTTTTCTCTTTATAATTACAAAACCTTCCAGTCGGAAAGAACAAACTGATCAAAAATGTCTACTGAAAATTATACCTTCACTCCTGATTATACCTGTACTCCTCCTGAAGTCCTGGCTCCCGTAGGCGACGAAGAAGCCCTGCTTGCTGCAATTCGAGGAGGAGCTGATGCAGTCTATCTCGGGGTCGGTGAATTTAATGCCCGTCAGGGTGCAAAGAATTTCACTATTGAGAATCTTGACGAGGCCGTGAAACTGGCACACTCACATGGAGTTCTGGTTTACCTGGCCCTCAATATCCCGATCAAACAAAAAGAGTTGCAACATGCTCTTGAGATAGTAGACTGCGCATATGCAGCCGGAATCGATGCAGTTATCCTTCAGGACCTTGGCCTTCTCAGGCTTTTAAATGAAATCTATCCGGACCTCGAGATTCATGCAAGCACCCAGATGACTATCCATAATAGAGGAGGAGTCGATTTTGTAGCAGGTCTGGGAGCAAAAAGAGTAATAGTTTCAAGGGAACTTACCACGGCTGAGGTAAAAGATATAGTAGACCATTCAAACGCAGAAATTGAGGTTTTCGTACATGGAGCTCTTTGTTACTCTTATTCGGGCAAATGCCTTTTCAGCAGTTTCCTGCATGGCAGGAGCGCAAACAGGGGAGCCTGTGCCCAGCCCTGCCGGCGTCGGTACAGATTCGTGGTAAACGGCAGAGAAGTTGACGAAAGACATATTGGAGGCAGTTATCCCATAAGCTGTGCCGAACTCTCCACACTAACAGGGCTTGAGGATATAATAAAAACCGGAGTTGTAAGCCTAAAAATAGAAGGGCGGATGAAAAAGCCCGAGTACGTTACTGCGAGTGCCGCTGCCTATAAAGCTGCAGTCAAAGGAATCTGCAGCCCGGGAGAGAACCCGACAAAAGAGGAACTTGAAGCAAGAGACTCCGAGCTTGCGAAACTCTTTTACAGAGGCTTTACAAGGGGCTTCATACTCGGAGAAAAAGGCGTATCTCATCCAAAATACAGTTCAAACTACGGGGCGTTCCTTGGAAAAGTCATTGATATTTCTCGGTCAAAAGGAAACACAAAACTTACGGTTCGGCTGAACCAGGACATCCAGGTAAAAGACGGTATAAGTATTTTCACGCGAGAGAGAATGCTTGGCTCAGCAGTTACAGGCATAATCACAATTTCAGATGAGCATATAAAAAGTGCGAAAAAAGGTGAAAAAGTAGGGCTTGAAATCAGCTCGAAGACCGGAAGAGCAGTCCAGAGAGGCGATGAGCTCTACCTCACAACAGACACTCAGCTCCTCGATGCCCTTCAAAAAACTAAACTGAAAACACTTCCTGTAAACCTGAAAGTAAGAGCCAGGAAAGGAGAGCAATTTACTGTTGTAATCGGAGAAGAATGTAAAAAGCCCAGAGAGACCAGAGAAGAGAGAAGAGAGAAGGCTCTCGTTTTAGAATTTACGGACGATTACATCGTCCAGAAAGCTGAAAAAGCTCCAACAACGACCGAGCAGATAAGAAAAACAATGGAAAGCCTTGGGGATACTTCCTTTGAGGCCGTTTCTGTTGAGATCGAAGCTGATGAAAACATTTTCATTCCGGTTGGTGTGTTGAAAAATGCAAGGAGAAAGGCAGCAGACCTCCTGCTTGAGAAAGTCCTCAGTGGAGATAAAAGAGAGCAAAAACACCCGGAGCTTGAAGATTTCAGTTACCTGTGTAACTCTCAAAACCATAGCATTGAAGCGAGTGGCCAGGATAAACAACCTCCAGCCGTAAGTGAGACTCTCGGTGAGGCCCACAGTAAGACAATAGGCAAAAAATCAGCTTCAAAGCGGCTCCTTCTTAGTGTTGAAGTAAATGAAATTTCTTCTCTCTTTGAGGCTGCGTTTGTCGGTGCAGATATTATCTATATTCCAGTTTCGAAGTTTGAAGAACTTGCTGCGCCAGAAAATGCAGAAAAGCTTGAAGATTTGAAAGCCGAAAGGGTTGAAATTGTTTTCCGGGTTCCCCTTATAAGTCATGATCATGAACTGGATAAACTCAAACCCCTACTGGAAAAAGTTAAAGAGGCAGGCTTCGGAATAGCCTGTTCCGAGTTAGGGGCCGTACAGCTTGCAAAAGAGCTTTCAATACCCTTTACCGCAGGAAAAGAGTTCAATATTTTCAACTCTTTTACAGCCAGTACCTTCTACCAGGCAGGAGCGTACAGAGCAACTCTTTCAAGTGAACTGAACCTGAGCGAAATAAAAAGTATCTGCGAAGCACTTCAAATATGTAAAGGCTCAGGACAGACCGAGATTTTTGTTTACGGCAGAGAACTCATGCTAATTACGGAAAATGACCTTTTAAAGCCCCTTGTTGATAGACGAATTGTAAGAAAGGACAGCGAAGTGCTTCTTGTTGACCAGGAAGGTTCCGAATTTCCGGTAGAACGCCTGGGGACCCGGACCCTGATTTATAACTCAAAAGTGCTTGATATGCTGAAGTACGTCAAAAACCTGAAAGATTACGGTGTGGATGTGCTTCGTCTTGACCTTTCATTCAATACTCAGGCTGAGATAAAAGAGATTATAAAAGCATACAAAGAAGCTCTTGCAGGAAAAGAAATCAGGTTGAAACCTGCAAAGGGAGTTGAGTATACTACAGGGCATTATTTTAAGGGAGTTTGATAAGATAAAACTCCTCTAAATGAAAAACGGCTACTTCCACATGAAAAAAATCACTTCCAAATGAGAAAGATTACTTATAAATTATTATAAAAACCTAAAAATTCTTTTTATGGAAACTTTAAAAACTAAAAGTTGCCTATTTTCCAGGCAACTGCTTAAGCCCGAAAAATATGCAGATTCATGATCTGCAAACAGACTTTAAGTTTATTTTTCGGTTCAATTTAAAAATTTACCTTATTTATAATCAATTAGTTAGAATTACACAGTTATAATTATTTAATCACAATTATGCAGTTATAATTATGCAGTTATAATCATTTAGTTACTACTGTTAATCCGACAATTTTCTGTCCAGAGTACCAGACCTTAACCTGGAAGATGTCAGGGTTAGCAAATGCATTTTGTACGGAGGTTTCAATGTTTTCGGATGGGTTGGATAAGCACCTCCAGCCATTACCTGCATAGAGCCAAAGAGATCTTGTATTGGAAGAAGGATAGGCCTTCAGTTCAAGCCAGTACTTGGTTGCTATGTTATTGGTCACAGCTGTTGTAGACATTGATTTTCCCAATGTGACTGGGGCTGTTGATTGCTGACCGCCTGAGAGAGATATTTCCTGACTTTGAGAAGATGCAGCACTCAAGACCGCTGGCATCGCTGCCAGGACTAAACATATCACTAAACCTGCTATTATAAGCCGATTTTTCAACATCTGTTACACCTCAAATTAGATTATACTATCAAATTTATGATATTACATATACTGTGGTATTTTCGCACTCACTGCGCTACAATTTTTAGTTTATTCTCGAGAATCTGCATGTATCAAGAGAAAGATTCTTAAAACAAACCCCGAAAGTTGTGTAAAGTACTCTCAATACTTACTAACTGTTATATTTATAGTCCCCATATATGATACTTTTGACAGTATTCCCAAATTAATTCAATCGTTTCCGGAATTCAGTACATAAGAGCTTAACAGGTGCTTCCTGTCATTTTGAGTCTTTAGATACTGTTTTTGTAATCAAACCTGCAAATTTCAAATTTGGTAATTTTTAAGAAAGTAAATGCTATACAAAGGCAATCCTTATCAACAGATGGTATTACCAGGAGACCGTTTTACTGTGCACAAAATAAAAAATTAGAGAATATAGTAACAAGTGGAAATTTCGTGAAAAGAAATCCAAACAGCAAAGAGTACTGTAACCAGTAAACTGAAGTTTTAAATGGAGTACGCTGTGAAATAACAGCTAAATCACGGGTTCTTCGAACCTGTACAATTCGGATACTAGCTCGAAGGCCTATCCGGACTATGCATTTCATCTGGACTATGCATGTCTTTCCTGAAATATCTGACAAACAACTTAAGAAGTGTATTATAAATAATTTTAAATAGTAAAACAGGTGCAGTTAAATATATATTCTATAAAAAATAAAATATAGATGCTCATGCAAAAAAGGATTATATATGGAATTGATATTGCCCGGGGTTCTCCCAGGGCAAGGGAACTTCCCAGGTACGCACTTGCTATCCTTAAGGACGGGGAAGTTCTTCATCAAAGTATGCTCCGTCGCCAGAAAATCTTTAATATGATCCAGCGAGAAAGGCCGGAGATAATAGCTGTTGATAATATTTTCGAGCTTGCAGCTAACCGAAGTGAGCTCCTTTCTCTTATGGAAAAACTGCCTGAAGGTGTTAAACTCGTTCAGGTCACAGGTGGGCTGCATCCCGAACCGCTTGTAAGACTAGCACGGAAACACGGGCTCTCTTTTGATCCCGAAAACCCGAACGATGAAGCCGAAATATGTGCCCGCCTTGCAGATATGGGGGTTGGACATGAGGTTTCTCTTTTTGAAGATATTACAAAAATTAAAGTCAGTAGAGCCCGTTCCCTGGGAAGAGGAGGTTGGAGCCAGAACCGGTACCGCAGGAAGGTACATGGAGCTGTGCTGCAAAGGAGCAGGGAGATTGAGAATACCCTGAAAGATCTTTCTCGGGAAAAAGGCATCAGATTCGAAGCCGTAAATGTAAAAGGTTTCGGAGGCTATGTCAGGTCTGAATTCACTGTCTATGCAAAGCGTGGAGAGGTACCAATACATCCAATGGCAAGTAACGACGCTCAGGTAAGCGTAAGAAGTGTTGAACGCGATAAAATCCGATATATTCCCCTTAAACCGAAGAACCCGAGACGTAAGTTCACAATCGTGGGAATCGATCCCGGAACAACCGTGGGAATAGCGATTCTCTCTCTTGAAGGAGAGCTTCTTTACTTGAAAAGCTCCAGGGGAATGGCTCCTGACGAAGTGGTCAAACTTATTGCCGAATACGGAAAACCTGCAGTTATTGCCAGCGACGTAACTCCAATGCCTGGCTCGGTTGAGAAAATTCGAAGAAGCTTTAATGCAGTACCTGCAAGTCCCGGAATCGAGGTTTCTGCCGAGGAAAAAATAGCGCTTGGAAAGACTTTCGGTTACTCGAATGACCACGAAAGGGATGCATTGACTGCGGCTCTTCTCACTTACCGGAGTTATAAGAATATCTTTTCCAGAATTGAAAAGAAAGCTCCGCAGAATGCCGATCTTGAGTTGATAAAATTTCATGTAATCCGTGGAGCTTCAATAGAAGCGGCAATCGAAAAAGTTCGGGTTTCGGGTGAGCCTGAAAAACCGAGGTCAAGAGAACGTGTCGAAAAGCCTGAGGACAGGTCAGTTGACGAGTCTCTCCTGAAAATGAGAGAAACGGTCCAGAGGCAGAGCGAGCAGATCCAGAACCTTCAGGAATATCTTGAGGAACTGAAGAAAGAACTGCTAGCAAAAGACAGGAAAATCTCAAAGCTTGAATCAAGACTGAACAGCTTCAAAAAGGAAGCTTACAGCGAAATCCGAAAATCAAAAGAAATCAAAATAAGGGACGAAACAATTGAAAGCCTGAAGAAAGAAGTCAGCCATAAAAACAAAACCGTAAAGGAGCTCCGGCGCAGAAGCAACAAGCTGCGTAAAATTCAGAAAATGGAGGTCCGTGGCGAAGGTACGGCTGTCAAAGTTATTGCCGCTTTTACGAAGGAATCCATTGCCGAAACAAAGGAAAAATACGGACTTAAGACAGGCGATGTAGTTTTCCTTGAAAATCCAAGCGGAGGCGGAACTGCAACCGCTCAGATCCTTGTAGAAGCCGGAGTCCGGGCCGTACTCATCCCTGAGGATATTTCGCACGCAGCCGAGGAAACGTTCTTCAAAGGCGATGTGCCGGTCTTAAAAAATATTCCGCTTGAAAGAGCTGAAGACTTTGCAATGGCCGAACCGGAAACCCTTAAAGCTGCAATTGCAACCTGGGAAAAAGAAGCCGATGAAAAACGCCACAAAGCCAAGGAGGACGAACTGCAGAGCCTCTTTGATGAATACAGGAGTGAAAGGCGCAGGGGCCTGGTTTAAATAGGCCCTTAAAATTTCATGTCTGCCTCAGTCTTGCTTGCATACCATTTCCTTCTCCAGGGAGGAAACTCGGAAGCACCTCTTTTTTAAGCAATAAATACCATCTGAATCAACATGCCAGATCTTATAAAAGAACCTGATAAAGAACCCGATAAAGAACCCGATGAAAAACCCAATAAAGAACCCAATAAAAAAACTGTCAGAACCCCGATTAAAGAACATTTCCAGCTTAAGGAAACTATAGTTACCATTGCAGCCGACAAGCAGAAACACATTGAAGCTGCAAAAGAAGCAATTCACGTTCACAGGGCAGCTCTTGAGACTTACATTTTTTCGGATCCTTATTTTCAGCTCACTCTCGAACCTTACGAATGTCCGGAAAATGCTCCTGAAATTGTAAAAAGGATGGTAAAAGCAGGAAACACTATGGGCATAGGGCCAATGAGTGCGGTTGCAGGCACAATTTCGGCTCTTGCAGTGGAAGCAATGGTTGAAGCAGGAGCAAAATATGCTATTGTCGACAATGGCGGGGATATTGCACTTATCAATGACAGACCTGTTGTGGTTGGGATCTATGCAGGGCAGTCCCCTATTAAAAACCTGGGACTGGTATTCGAACCCAGAGATTCGATTACAGGCGTATGCACCTCAGCAGGAACAGTTGGCCCTTCAATCAGCTTTGGAATGGCAGATGCGGCTGCAGTATTCTCAGAAGATGTTTCTCTGGCGGATGCGGCTGCAACGGCTCTTGGAAATGAGGTAGGTATAGGAAAGGAATCCGTAGAGGCTTCTTTTAAAGCCGTGAAAGAAATTCCAGGAATAAAAGGGGCACTTGTAATCCAGGGAGAATATATTGGTATGTGGGGACAGGTACCAAGGATTACAAGGGCAGATGTCAGGTATGAGTATATAACCAAAGCGTGATTGT
>Ga0074193_1001987_pt1 | contig 20989 bp, 13 predicted proteins | sample EPASupsiteHSE605_FD_64523 | JGI IMG/M metagenome (GOLD analysis project Ga0074193, IMG submission 64523) | Bioremediated contaminated groundwater from EPA Superfund site, New Mexico - Sample HSE6-05 | ecosystem: Environmental > Aquatic > Deep subsurface > Groundwater > Contaminated ... | reverse complement strand
CCAACTGTGATAAAATTGTCCAATGGTCTGCTATGAATCGTGTGCTGTCAAATCGCGCCGCTTGCGCGTGCTTTCCTTCCTACTTATGTGTTTCTCTATGTTTTTTTGCGTTTAATTGGTAATCGGCAGAAACTCGCAAATTCCTATAGTCATTAGAATAAACGATTTAACAAAAGCGTAGTATGAAGAGAACCAGAAAAATGAAAGAGTCGAAACGTCGAATACAAATTAAATATTTATGAAAGTTCGCATATCAACAAAATGTCAAAACGTTGCTATTATTCCCGATGTGAAAAATTAATCTTTTTCCTTCGATACAATATTTGAAAGAGAAGAGTCTAGTTCAATGGCTTTATTATACGCCTCCAATGCTTTTTGTTCGTCCCTCAGTTCTTTATAGGCATTTCCTATAAGATACCAGACATGCCCATTATCTGGGTAAATTTTTAAAGATTGGGCGTAAGCTTCTAAACCACTTTCCCATTGTCCAAGATTGCAAAGAGCAGATCCTTTATTAGACCACGCACATGAATTATCAGGGTTAATACTAATTGCTTTATCAAAACATTTCCTAGCTTCATCATGCTCTTTTAGGTCACCATAAGCACTACCTTTGCACATCCACGCCTCATCAAAATTAGGTTCTTTTTTAATTGCCATATCAAAATATTCTATTGCCTCTGGATACTTACCAAGATTATAAGCAAGAATATACCCTACATTATACCATGCACGTGGGTTTTCTGGGTCGAGTTTAATAGATTTTTCATATGCTATTAGTGCTTCTTTATAATCTCCCATGCTCTCTAGAATTGTACCTTTAGTTATCCAGTTGCTCGAATCGGCAGGATTAGTTTCTATTAGTTCATCTAGTATTTCTTGTGCTTCACAACTAAATTTAGTAAGAATTAAACTTTTGAGTAATGAAGCAGTGAATTCTCCTGGTTTCAGTTTAAGCGAATTGTTTATAGCCTCTAGTGCTTTTTCACACTCGTCTTGATTAAAATAATCTTGTGCCATGAATAGATAATCATCGAAGTTTAATGAAATATTATCTTGGTCAAAACATTTTAAATTTCTATGATAATTATTTAATTTTTCTTTATTTCCTAAAAAACCCAAGTCTTTCTTCAGTTGTAAAGAAATACAATATCTACCAAGATTATTTAATTTTTCTTTATTTTCTAAAGAAGCCGCGTTTTCTTTTTTCAGTTGTAAAACGGTATATCCCCAATGATTCTGTAGTTCGTTAACTTTTAATAAATCTCTAGTCGAGAACAAGTAAGATAAAACAGGTAGGTTTGAAATTAAACTTTCTACTATTATCTTTGTTTTGCTCTCCTCAATATTATCCAAAGCTAATTTCCACAATTCGTCTCTAAAGCCTTGGATAGTCTCCTCAATATCTGAGTTATCTTCACTAATATTCTGTGAACACCTTTCTATTTTATTTCTAAACTTGGATATGCTTCTTAATCCACGTATTTTATATAAATTTTTATAATCCAAACTATCGAAATTCGGGACTTCGTATTTTAATAGTTGATCAACAATGTTATTCTTAGATTTGATTTTATCAAATTCGCTTAACTTACGACTTATATAACTAGAATATTCTTGTGTGATTATAGAAGAATTTGTTAAATAAGAAACCAATATATCTTCATTCATCATTTGAAGAAAACTAGGATAGAGGCATTCGTCACCAGGGACTAAAGATGCATTCTTTGAAATTTTCTCAATTTCTTCAGCGTCAGTGTATAATTTTCTTCCAAGTTTCAGAGAAGTGTGTATATCGCTGCCAAACATGTTGTTCCATATAAATTGTGAGCTAACAAGTTTGATACAGCCGCTTTTATACAGCTCCATTAAAAAATTCGATGCGTCAAGGTCAATAGGACTCATATGGTGCGAAATTTTATCATCATCTAAATTTGGTGGAATAAATCCTACTACCATATCGTGAAATGTACCAATGTCAAATATAAATGTGTCATATAAAAGTGCGTTTGTTTTAACTTGCCATGAACTAATAGATACGGGATATGACCCGCATCCAAAATAACATTTTGTATCTATATTGTTAAGAGCTGTAATTTCTTTAAATTTTAAAACATGAGCTTTATCAATGATCTGATAGTATTTTTTGTAATTTTGGATAAATTTTTCTTCATATTCCTCATCGAAATTAAATAAACTTAATTCATAAAAGTCCCAAAACTTTTTCCCAAAAACACTCATCTGTTCACCAGTCTTACAAAGATATAGAATGAAAAGAAAAATTATACAAATAATTCTTAAAGTTTTTCATTTTTTCTTCTATTAAAAGCAGTCCTGCACTTATCGGAGCATGTTTCCTTTTTATCGTTGTAAGTTTCAAATTCTTCTCCGCAATTCTTACAGTTTTTTCTTATCAGTGCCTTCTCTTTTTTCACTGTCTGTGTGTGGTGTAGGTGGTGTGGTAATAATGGTGGCACCGAATAACTGAGGTCAAAAAAGCATAGATCGAAAAGAGTCAGAAAAATAACAATGTTTCTTGTAAGGATTTTTGATAAATATTTTTCACACCGATATTTTATTACGGAAAGCCATGAGTTTCTATATATCGATCATCTTTATATTGATCAATTCTCAAATCCAACTCATGAGACAACATCCCTGCTATATAATCCATACGATATTCAATTGGAAGCAAATCCATATCAATACGCAAATATCTTGTCAAAGCATTTGAGACATCTAATATACAATTTAATTTATAAGCACGACATGAAAAAGAGTCAATAGCATGCTTTTCATTTTCAAGGTGACTAGACATATTTTCGTTGTAGAATGATTCTATATAATTTATGTCTTCCCATACCTTATTTACTCTTTTTTTTATATCCGATGCAAGAGTTTGAGAAAAATCGCGATGACTGCACAACCTATTATCTAAAAAAATACTTACAACTTCCTCAATCTTCTCCTGGTATAACCCAATATAATCATTTTTAAATCCGTATTTAACAAGTACTTTTGGTACCGGTTCCCCCAAACGAGTGATAAAAAAAGAACGACGCAATAGCTTGAACATCACTTTACAATAAGCTTCTAAATATATCTTTGCCAAGTCATTGATTATCGAATCTTTTATTATATTCTTATGATACACCTCATTTCTAAAATGATGACATGTATCAAAAATATTTTTTGTATCTGATGTTATTATATCATTTGAAACTAAAAATTTCGTTTTCGTTCTAAAATCAGAATAAGGATCTTTAAATGTTCCATTAATTATTGCTTCGCAATCTTCCGTTGAACGGGCACTATTGATTATTTCCCACATTGAAATCTCAATGGTATTATCTATCAAAATCAAAGCAAGTCTTGATCCTGTAGTCGTGTTTTTATCAATTTGAACGGTTGCCTCTTCGATCTGTTCAATGATTTTTGCTACGAACTGAAAGTCCATTGTATTTCTCCCTCAAAATTAACCTACATACCTTCTTCACTTCAGACGATTACCAAAATTTCCACCATTTTTTCTTATTTTCCGTATTATCCGGAAGTAACTTCATATTTAACTTGCTGTTTTCCTGAATTAAACTCTGAATGTGTACAGCTTGCTTTTGTGTAACTTCATTAAGCTGTGTGATCTGGTCATCCTTTGTGTGCAGTTTTAGGGGATTCTTCTTTTATAATTCTCTTTTGTTTTATCTATGTTTTTCTTACCTTTTTTGCTGTCAAAGTATACCCTCATCGAAGGCTAAAATATCAAGGTCAAAAAATCAATCCTACTGATATTGATTTTTCTTATTTGTCATTTTTGTACATATAGTCTTTGTAACGCGACTAAACAAAAACACATAGCAAGGTTTTACCGATTGCGTTTTTGTTTAGCTTGTTCACTGGCCAGGCCCAGACATCCTTTCTTAATTGTCATTTTTGATGACTTCCTAAAACTCAAACTTTCCACAGGAAAGAAAGGTAAAATCAGAATTTGTATTTAAGTAAGTGTTACTAAATTTTTAATTATTCATACTAATGGTATTAATGGCCTGGATTGTTTTTGCAGTGGAAATTTTCAGGATTTTGGTCTATTTTGGGGTTGGTATATTTCCATTGCAAAAAATGAACTTGTTAGATTAAAGATAATGTCATACTTTGAACTGAAATGTTCCTCTTAAATTTTATTCTTATAATGTATATGAATGGATAAATTGTTTTTCTGTTGTTCGATTCGATGTTTCGATTTTTTCAGGCGCTCACGTTTGATATCTGCGTTTTCTCAGGAGTGCTGTTAAGCTTTCCCATTTTCGGAGGTATGTTTGAGAGTACGGCACTCTAAAAATGTCTCTAAATGGCTTAGAAACGTTCGGCATCTTGTTGTCGTTTTTACTTAGTACTTTTCTATATGGAACGCCGTGTAGTCAATTATATATATTTGGAACGCCATATAGTAATTTGCAGTAAAGCAATGGAGCGTAACAAAGATGGCAACCTTAAAAGGAGAACTGAACATAGAATTAAACCGGATAAAAGCAACCCAATACAGACAGAGAATTTCAAGATATGGCCGGAAAGCTGTTTATGCATCGGAGCCTAAAGAGCCTTTGAAGTTCAAACCTTGGTTCCTTCAAGGAATTGAGTACTATCAAAAAGAAAAGGGGTTCACATTTGAGGTTCTCTGCCCTGGTCTGCTTCGAGTCAAAAGGCCTGGACAAACAACTCTTTTGAGAACTTATAAAGACTTCGTGAGAGAGTATGAGAACGACTATCTCTCAAAGTTCTAAATTCTTTCTTTTCCGAAATTATCTTATGCTGCGCTCCACTTTACAACAGATAAGAGGTTAACTGATGGTAGAAAAAAAGCGAAGGCAAGGCCAGATTAAACCGAACGGTGAAAAGGCAGTTCCTAAACCCGTATGTCCTAAATGTGGGGAAATCTTGGTTCGGGTATCTTTCAGAGGTGACAAGAGCCAGGGACGGGCTTATATTCCCGCTGGCTGGATGTGTCCTTCTTCAACATGTGATTATATTATCAAGGACTTTGTAGAGATTGAAGATACGGAGGAATAAAAGTATGAAAATGTCAATAATTGAAGCACTTGAAAAACTCGCAGAGATCAACAACTACGAAGAAATTTTAGTAAAAATCAAAGACGATGAACCTACACCAATTGATTTAGAAATTGATGATATCCGAAAGTTCGCGGATGATCCGGACCAAACTTTTGATTTGATAGTCACAGAGTACACGATACGAGAACTAGATGAAAACGGAAATGAAAAGTTAGGAGAACCTCTTTATAAAGTTGTAAGATAATTAATTCTTCTTTCTTTTTCCTTTCTGTCTATAGTTTGGGTCCCATTGTTCATACTAGGACCCTTATACTAATCTCTTTGTTCTTACCTTTTTGTGCTAATCATTGATACCTGCAGCTGCCCGTATCAGCTGAGAATCAGGGTAAAATCAGAATGAAAAGACTTTTCCTAAAACTAGAATTTTACATCGGGATTGAAGGCAAATTGGTTAGAAGAATGTTTCTTATGTGAGTATCTGCAAGCCGATATTATTATTTAGATAATAAGACATAATTCACAGCAAAGAACTAATCAAAAAGGTGAGCACAATGTCAGATCCTAATAAATTCGATGTAGAAGCAAAACGTATCTACGAAGCCCATAAGGAAGAATGGGAAAAACTGTACAATGGAAAAATCATAGCTATAGATGTTGATGTTAATGACATTGTATCTGTCGGTGATCACCTTAAAGATGTTAGTTTGCAAGCAAAAAAAGAGCGTCCAGGTCACCGTTTCTTTGTGCGTAGAGTAGGTAAAAATCCTTCAGTTGCCCGCCTTAGGAATAGAAACTATGCATAAAAAAGCTACTTTTGATTATTACGATAATGACCCTCTTGTCGTTGTAACTCTCGTTAATCCAGTTCTAGGGAAAAGGCATAAAGCCTGTGCATATCTTGATACTGGTTCAGATGCAGTTGTCATTCCAGAAGACATCTGGTTTAAACTCGGGTTAGATAAGGATTTAATGGCAAGTGTAAGCGTTGTTGGAGACACAGTTAATACATGGTATAATTTTATTGATTTAGAATTCCTTCAGAACAAACACAACGATACTGAAGTTTTTTATAATGAGGCAGCAGGAGATATCTTGATAGGTAGAAATATTCTTGATGAGTACTCCGTAACATTCGACGGTAGGAATTCAAAATTGTATATAGAATAAGCAGGTACAACATTTTCGTGTCTCTTGATGGTGATAACCACAATGACATAAGGGACCTGTAGAGAAAAAAAGAAAATCCGTTTTTTACAAAAAAGTGTTATGATAAATCACTGTATAAAATCAAGGAACTGGTATGCTTTAGCTTCTCTCTTTCCCAGGCGGGTTCGTTTGAGATATTCGTTTCAATTCCTGAAAAGGTCACACCATAAGTTTCTTCGAATTCAATGATCTTGTTTAAAAAGTCCTTCTCAAGCGCCTCTAATGCGTATTTCGCGTCTCTGATCCGGTGATCTTCTTCTGAAGGTTGTTGAACATCCGGGAATACAAGACAATTGAAAATAGAAATTAAATAATCTTGATCACTAAGAATTGTTTTTCTATCTGCATAGCCTGCAAAATCAGTAGCTACTTTTTTTAGCTGGGTTCTTACAATGTAACTGATCTCTTTAACATTCCAGCAATCATTAAACTGGTTTATTGTCTCAACGCTTGGTACCGTTTCCTCATTATGCGATACTTACAACTTAGCCTTGAGTCATTAAATACGAGTTTAAAGTAAAAACTTATAAAACAATTATTGTACCCCATTTTTATTTAATATTCGTAGCTTGTCCGATGAATTGTCGGGTATTTTTACCACCAAATCACATTCTGATCCTTTCCTTTTATAAAAGCTATTTTTAATGTACAGTAATAAACGGCTTTTAATTTTATAAAAAATAAATAAAGACTAATATACAGATAAGAATAATTCTTAGCGGTCATTGAATGTAAGCCTATTGCCGTCAAACAAGGGAGTCTGAAGGGAAATATGAAAACAAAAATGGAACAATTTCCTGCAAAAAATCCAAATCCTGTACTTAGTGTAGCAAATAACGGAATACTTATTTACTCAAATGAGGCTGGTGAGCCCATACTGCAAGAGTGGAGCGTGAGAGTTGGAGAAAGGATACCTCTACATGTCGAAAAGATTATACAGAGAGTAATTTTCCAGAATAGCTCTGAAAAAATAGAACTTAATGTGGGAAAAAAGATATACTCGGTCTCGTTTCACCCGTTACCCGAAGAAGAATGCGTAAACATTTATGGATTCGACATAAGTGAGCAGAAAGAGATTGAAGAAAAACTGCGAAAGAATGAGTCCGACCTGAAAAAAGCCCAGGAAATTGCTCATGTGGGTAGCTGGGAGTTGGATCTGGAGAGCAATTTGGTAACCGGTTCTGACGAGTTTTATCGTATTTTCGGCCTCATGCCTGACTCGAATACGTTCTTCCAGCAGTACATCGACCTGCTTGTTCCGGAAGATAGGCAAAGAGTTCTGGATATTCTGGATGAGACAATCAAGAGAAACACACCTTATAATCTAGACTATCAGGTAGTTTTGCCTAACAGTAAAAAACGGCTCATCCATGCTGAAGCGATAACAATATATGATAATGGCAGGCCGATGAAGCTAATCGGTACTGCTCAGGATGTTACTGAGCGCAAACAGATGGAAATCGCTTTAATAAGAAGCGAACAACATCTTAACGATTTATTGAACAGTATTCAAGATGGGTTTTTTGAGCTGGACAAGGAGTGGCGGTTCACATATATCAACCAGCAAGCTGCACGTAATGGTAATTTCGAGCCTGAAGAGTTATTAGGGGAATATATCTGGGAAAAATTTCCTTATATGGTTAATAGCAAGTTCGAGGAAATGTACAGGAAAGTCATGGAAACTCGGCTGCCAGCTAATTTCGAGATCAAAAGTCTGGTCCTGGAAAAATGGTACTGGATAAGTATCTATCCATCTGGATCAGGTATTTCTGTATTCTGGAGAGATGTTACTGACCGAAAGCGAGCAGAAGAAGTTTTGGATATAAGTGAAAAAAATTTCCACTCTATTTTCGAGCGTTCTAAAATGGGTATTATAGTAGGGGACCTGGAAGGACGAGTAATACAAAGCAATCCTGCAGTAGAACGCATGCTAGGTTATGAAAAGGAGGAACTTCGAAATAAGTCCTTTTCAGAATTCACTTATCCGGACGATCTGAACATTGAAGTGCCCTTAATTTTAGAGTTAATAGCCGGTAAACGTGATTATTACGAAGTTGAGAAACGCTATATTCGTAAAGATGGCCGGATAATCTGGATACGACTTATTGGTACTAACTTTCTCGGAAGCAATAGTGAGGCTTCTAGTCTTGTTCTGATAGAAGATATTACCGAGCGTAAGCAGACCGAAGAAGCCCTGCAACGAGAACGGAATTTACTTGAGAGTATCATGCAGGCCACTGACGTTATGCTTGTCTTTTTAGATCCTCAGTTCAACTTTGTATGGGTCAACTCCGCTTATGCCGAAGCGTGCAATGTGAAACCTGAAGATTTGGTTGGGAAAAACCATTTTGCTCTATATCCCAATGAGGAAAATAAAGCAATTTTCCGGCAAGTCCTAGACACCGGTAAAGGGGTCTTCTACAAGGACAAGCAATTTGTCTATTCTGATCAGCCCGAACGCGGAATCACATATTGGGACTGGAGCCTTGCGCCGGTCAAGGACGACTGCGGAACCGTAACGGGTCTGGTTCTTTCGTTACGTGAAACGACAAAGTACAAAAAAATTGAAGAAGCATTGCAGCAGGCATATGAAAATCTTCAGGTGAAATCTGAGGAATTGCAAACTCAATCTCAAGAACTCCAGGAAGCAAATAAGGCACTAAGCCAATCTGAGGCACGCTATCGATTGTTGCACGATAACTTACGTGATGCTTTTGTGCAGGTCAGCATGGATGGACGAATTATTAACTTCAACAATATCTATTGCCAGATGCTCGGATACTCACCTGAGGAACTGCGTACTCTAACTTATCAGATACTGACGCCTGAGCGCTGGCATGCTGTCGAAGATCGCATTGTCAGGGAACAGATCATCCCGCGCGGGTACTCTGATGTTTACGAAAAGGAGTATCGACTGAAAGACGGGACGATCATTCCAGTGGAACTGCGATCCATACTAGCAGTCGATGCAGCTGGCCAACCGATATCGATGTGGGCTATCGTGCGTGACATTACCGAGCGTAAACGATCTGAGGAGATGTTGCGAGAGAGCGAGAAATGCTTTAAGCTACTGAGCGAAGCTAATGCTCTTCTCCTTTCTAGCAAAAACCCCGAGAAAACGATCCAGAGTATCGCCGAGAAAGTGATGCACCACCTGAACTGTAATGTGTTCTTTAATTATGTCTTCGATGAGACTCAGGGCAGGCTCCGTCTCAACGCTTACTCCGGGATAAACACGGATGTAGCTAAAGAGATTGAATGGCTGGATAAAGGAACGGCAATTTGTGGTTGTGTGGCCCTTGAGGGTTTCCGTATTGTCTCCGAAGATGTACAGAATAACGGGGATGAGCGTGCTGATCTTGTTCGATCAATGGGGATCCAGGCATATTCTTGCCAGCCTCTTCATATTGGAAATCATACAGTAGGCACATTATCCTTTGGTACGAGGAGCAAGAAGGGCTTTACGGAAGACGAGCTTGCCCTTATGAGTACAGTAGCCGACCAGGTATCCGTGGCTATCGAGCGCAAGCGAGCTGAGGAAAACCTACGGAATGCGTTAATGAAGGCAGAAGAGGGTGATCGGTTGCTCGCAGCTCTGATGGAGTACGTGCCTGTGGGCATTAGCATAGCCGACGCATCAGGTCGGATGCGTATGGTCAGCCGACATGGTGAGAGACTACTGGGCGGCGCTCATGCCGACAAGTCTGTAGGGGAGGTAATTAATCAATGGGCGGTTTATCAACCTGATGGGATAACTCCCCTGGCAATCGATGATGTACCGCTTGCCAGAACAATCCAAAAAGGTGAGGTAGTCAGGGACGTTGAGCTAGTCCAGTTGAACACATTTGGAGGGAAGTTATTCTTGTTGTGCAATGCTGCTCCCATTCGAGATGCCGAAGGAAATATTACCGGTGGCATCGTCGCCTGGAACGACATCACAGAACGCAAGCGGGCTGAAGAGATTCTGCTGAAGAGCGAAGCACGCCGTAAAGTTGCCGAAGCTGTCGAGGTTGAACGGCGCCGGTTCTTTGATGTACTGGAGACGCTACCAACAATGATATGCTTATTAACACCTGATCACCATTACGCCTTCACCAACCGTAGCTTCCGTGAGAAGTTTGGCGAATATAGTGAGAATCAGCACTGTTATGAACTTCGTTTTGGGTTCACCAGGCCCTGCGAGTTCTGTGAGGCATATAAAGTACTTGAAACAGGTCAACCCCACAATTGGGAAGTCACCACTCAGAATGGAAGCGTGCTTGATGTTTACAATTTCCCGTTCACTGATGTTGACGGTTCGCCATTAATTCTTGAGATGAGTATTGACATTACCGAGCGTAAAAAGGCAGAGGAAGCTTTGCTAGAAAGTGAGGAGAAGTACAGGACTTTTTTCGAAAGCAGCATTGATGCCGTTCTTCTTACTTCACCGGATGGAACCATTTATGCAGCTAATCCCGAAGCATGCCGGATCTTCGGGATGACCGAAAAAGAGATCATCAAAGTTGGAAGGGATGGGATTGTAGATACATCCGACCCTAGACTACAGTTTGTTCTGGAGGAGAGAGCCAGGACAGGCAAGTTCAAGGGGGAATTAAATTACAGGCGGAAAGACGGTACAATCTTTCCAGGTGAGATGTCGAGTGCATTATTCCACGATAAAAACGGTACTGTAAAGATAGCAGTGATAATTAGAGATATCACCGAGCGTAAAAAAGCAGAAGAAATCTTAAAATCGAAATTAGAAGAACTTCAACGTTCAAACGATGAGTTAGAACAGTTTGCATATGTTTCATCTCATGATTTACAAGAGCCCTTGAGGATGATATCAAGCTATTTGCAGCTTTTACAAAGAAGATATCAGGGTAAACTTGATGAAAAAGCTGATAAATACATCTATTTTGCAGTCGACGGGGCTTCCCGTATGCAAGTCCTGATAAGTGATCTTTTAGAGTTTTCTCGAGTGACTACAAGAGCAAGAGAACCTGAACCTACGGATTCCAAACTCGTTTTGAATCAGGTACTATCCAGTTTATATCTGTATATTAAACAGAATAGAGCTACTGTTACCTGTGATCCTTTACCCGAAGTAACGGTAGATAACACCCAGCTAGCGCAGGTATTTCAGAACCTGATCGCCAATGGGATAAAATTCCACGGTGAGGAAGCACCAAAAATCCATATTTCTGCAAAGAAAATTTCTGTAGAGAATAAAGTGAGTGAATGGTTATTTTCAGTACAGGATAACGGAATTGGAATTGATCCTAAGTATTCGGAGAAAATTTTTGAAGTTTTCAAACGGCTTCATAAAAAGGAAGAATACCAGGGAACGGGAATAGGGCTTGCAATTTGTAAGAAAATTGTAGAGCGACATGGTGGACATATATGGGTAGAATCCGAACTTGGTAAAGGTGCAACCTTCTACTTCACTTTACCGATTAACCCAAAAGAAGTATAAAAAAATCACATTTTAATGCTTTATTCAGCTTTTTCAAGCTCTATTAAGTTTTTTAAAACACTATCAAGCTTTTAAAGCTGTATTACGCCTTTAATGTTTTATTCAGTCTTTTATCCTTTTTTTTAACTTTTTCTGAGAAAGGATAAAAGCATGATAATAATCTGTTATACCTAATAGTAGTAATATAATTATGGATATAGTAGATATAACTACTATAACTGTTCATGCGCTTTTTCTCAGGAGTAAATATCATTAACCAGGGCGAGAAGTTGAATCAATGGAAAAGCACTTCTATCTGTGATCATATGATTGAAAATGATTTATAGAAATGAGATTGAAAATGATTTATAGAAATGAGATTGAAAATGATTTATAGAGATGAAAAGGTATTTTTTAGATCTGAGGGGAGTGGATAAAAGTGGATAAATTAACTTATCCGGAAATGAAAACTATTTTAAATGATCTACATAATATAAATAAAACTATTGAAACTTTGGAAACATCTAAGAGACATCTGTCTGATCAGTTTGCTATCAGAAAGTAGTATATAATAAAATGGAGATGGTAGGTCTTAGTCTACTTGTCTATTCTCTCACTTCTCTTATTAGATACAAGGTTACAACATTTCTCTAATAAATTCTAAATTAAAACTATAACTTATTTAAAGCTATGACTTATTTAAAACTATGACTTATTTGAAGCTATGACTTATTTAAAGAGATCTGAAAAAGAAATCTCTTTTTTAGTCCTGAATTGTAAAATTCCACCCTGGACTATAAAATCCTCAGTCTTGGATTTAACACAAAAGATAGAAAAATATATATCGTTCTATGGTTTCCATTGTTATTTTCATATGTATAGACTGCTTCTAATCTCTTTTATCTACACCCTAAAATGTCAGTAATTTTATATTAATGAAAAGAAATAAATAAATATAATGATCATATCTAGTATTAGAAGCTGAGACTAATAATAGAGAAAAGCCACTTCTGAGATGAAAAACATGGATAAATTAGAACAAATATTTGGAAAAACTGCACAGATGACAGTCCTTAAGAACCTTATTGAACGGCAAAATGAACCAACTTATCTTTCAGGAATAGCCGAGGAAACCGGATTGTCACACGCAAGCGTATCAAGGGTTATCACACCTTTGGTTGGATCGGGGGTTGTTATAGAAAAACCCTTAGGAAAGCAAACTCGAATTTTCCAGTTGAACATGGAAAGTGAAGCTGCAAAGTTGATAGTTGATTTTTACAATAAACTAAACCAGCTGGAAGTTGAAGCCTGAAGAATAATCAGGATGCTTCAGCTTCCATTTATTCCTTTAAGCTTTTGCTTATCAGGTTACTATCGGTTATGTTCAGAATACGTTAGTCCTCGATACCTAACCTTTTCTTAGCTTCATGGGATTAAGTAAGAAATGACAAAGATGTGGTTTTTATCACGGGTTATATGATGCAACCTGTACCTGAGGAAAATAAATAAGGTACTTGATTGATGTAAATTGCACTAATGTCGGAAGAAAGAAACTATTATTTGAAAAAGAGTTCATTCCAGACTGGAAATATCTCTGAGCCAGGTAAAGGGCTTATCTTTGCGATGGCCTGTGCATGTGGAATTGCAGTAGCGAACATCTATTATAACCAGCCAATGATTGGGGTTATTACTCGCTCCTTCCCAGGCGAATTGGCTCCCAGCCTTATTCCGACTGCTACCCAACTCGGTTATGCATTTGGGCTGTTGTTTCTTGTACCCCTGGGAGATCTGATAGAACGTCGCCGTTTAATTGTCTCACAATTCTTTGTTTTGGCCTTATCACTGCTTTTTGCTGCCGTTGCATCTACTGGTTGGGTTCTGTTAGGTGCCTCACTTTGCATTGGCTTCACAGCTTCTGTCACGCAGCAAATAATACCGGCTGCCGCATCGCTAGTTTCTGATAACCGCCGAGGCGCAGTCATCGGCAGCGTTATGAGTGGATTGCTGAGCGGCATGCTTTTGAGCCGGATTCTCGCCGGTTTTATTGCTACTCACTACGGCTGGAGAACCATGTTCTGGTTTGGTATTCCCCTTGTCCTGGCCGGAGCGGCATCAATGGCGCTGTTATTGCCGCTCAGCCGCCCCGTAACTTCGATGAAATATGGTCTTCTGCTTCGTTCACTTCTACGACTCTGGAGCGAGGAACCCAGGTTACGTCGAGCTACCTTGACACAGGGTTTACTCTTTGCCGTATTCAGTGCTTTCTGGACGATCCTTGCGCTACATCTTGAACAGCCTCCTTTCCATCTTGGCGCTGATATCGCAGGACTTTTTGGCATTATTGGAGTAGTTGGAGTACTTGCAGCTCCCATAGCCGGACGTCTAGCTGACCGACGGGGACCAGGCCGGGTTGTTTCTACAGGTGCGTTTGCCGCTCTGCTGGCCTGGCTCGTCCTTGCAGGCTGGAATTCCCTTACCGGCTTAATTTTCGGGGTTATTCTTCTGGATTTCGGGATGCAGAGTGCCATGGTTGCCAATCAGCAAATAATTTACGGGCTTAAGCCACAAGCACGCAACCGAGTGAATAGTTTATTCATGGTAGGGATGTTTATTGGCGGCAGCCTTGGATCTGGAGGTGCAATGTTGGCCTGGAAGGTAGCAGATTGGCAGGGGGTTGCCATTTCTGCAATTGCTGTAGCACTTACAGCTTTCCTGGCGCCGCTTTTGCTCCAGCATAACCGTTCATAAAAATATCTTAGTTTTAGAGCTGCATGGGTTATTGATAATTGTTTGCTGTTCAGCAATAAAGTCTAATGGAAAATATTTTCTTGCATGAGCAGGAAGAGTAAATATTAGAATACATATCGGAGAGAAAAATGGAAAATACTGACCGGTAATGAGTTATTATATTTCCAAATCCATGACTGACAACTTTCCAATTTTGGTAAAAGCTTCACCATTTGAAAGCTTTAACTTAATTCTAAGAGGTATCAAAGTTTCAGCTGATTTTCTATAGTTTTAATCAAAAGCAAGTACAAAAGTATTAATAATATGTTTTATAGGTCTAAAAGTATTATATATAGGTTATAAATTGTTAAGCAATCTAAAAGAAGAAGACTAAAATAATAATGCAGATTAAGAAATGGTACTATTGAGTTATTTTAAAGTTTAAAACAACTTCACAAATTATTAAGATTTTTATTATATATAAAAAGAAATAAATAGCAGTATGATAGTTACAAATAATCTGTAAATAACTATTGAATGTTAGGTGTTTTATCGCCTAAGAGAGGGAGACCAAAGGAATAATGACAGCTAAAATGGATCAATTCCCAGCAATAAACTCGAACCCTGTGCTCAGTGTGGCAAAGGATGGAGTTGTTCTTTATTCCAATAAGGCGGGGGAACCTTTACTGCATGATTGGGGTGTGAGAGTTGGAGAAAAAGTGCCTCCATATCTCGAAATTTTTGTTCAAAGAGCAATTTCTCGGAAAAACATCGAAAAAATAGAGGTTACCCTAGGTAAAAAAGTATACTTTATTGTTTTTCATCTCTCTCCTGAACAAGAATGCGTAAATGTATACGGATTTGACATAAGTGGTCGTAAAAAGCTTGAGGGAAAACCTCAGGAAAGTGAGACTCAAGAAAAGGCAAATCTGGAGCTTGCCAGGATTATTGATGCTAAAGCGGTTCAATCTCTTATGAATGATTTTTATACGCTTGCTCATATCCCCATGGGCCTAACTGATTTGAAAGGTAATGTTCTGGTAAGTGTTGGATGGCAGGATATCTGCACAAGGTTCCATAGAATTAGTCCTGAAGCCTGTAAGCATTGCATAGAAAGTGACATAAATCTAACTGCGGGTGTTGCTCCGGGGGGATATAAGCTTTACAAGTGTAAGAACAATATGTGGGATGTAGTTACTCCGGTTATGGTAGAAGGGCAGCACGTCGGCAATATCTTCTCAGGGCACTTCTTTTTTGAAGGTGAACTTCTGAACTATGAGCTTTTTCGATCTCAAGCTAGAAAATACGGTTTCAATGAGGAAGAATATCTAGAGGCGCTTGACAAAGTTCCTCGGCTTAGCAAGGAAGCTGTGAGTACAAGTATGACTTTTTTCATGACCTTTGCTAATATGATTTCACAACTAAGCTACAGCAATATCAAGCTATCTCAATCACTTGCCGAACATGATGCAGTTTTAGATGCGCTGCAAGAGAGTGAAAAACGTGAACGGGCTCGTTCGGAAGAATTGGCAGTATTATTGGATGCCGTGCCTGTTGCCGTATATATAGCGCATGATCCTCAGGCGTTTCAGATAACTGGTAACAGGCTCTCCTACGACTGGCTACGAACTCCTGTAGGTACAAACTTTTCCAAATCCGCTCCTGAAGAGCCGGAGACGTTTAAATTACTCAAGGACGGAGTTGAGCTCCAACCTGAAGATATGCCTTCGCAATTGTCGGCTACAGGCATAGAAATAAACGACTGCGAGCTGGATATCGTATCTGCTGAAGGTAGGATACGACATGTACTGGGCAATGCAAGACCTTTGCGTGACGAGCAGGGGAATCTACGTGGATCCATTTCTGCATTCATAGACATTACCGAACGTAAAAAAGTAGAAGAAGCTCTCAGATTATCAAATATCTATAATCGTAGCCTCATCGAAGCCAGTCTGGACCCTTTAGTTACTATTGGGCGTGATGGGAAGATTACTGACGTAAATGGTGCTACTGAACAGGTTACCGGATATTCCAGAAATGATTTGATTGGAACCGATTTTTCAGATTATTTTACCGAGCCTGAAAAAGCTCGTGAAGGCTATCAGCAGGTATTCATGGATAGTGAAGTTAGAGATTATCCTTTAGAGATTCGACATAAGGACGGACATATAACTCCGGTTTTGTACAATGCTTCGGTTTATAGAGATGAGAATGGCAAGGTTATCGGTGTCTTTGCTGCTGCACGTGACATTACTGCGATTAAAAAGGCAGAAGAGATAATTCAGACACTAGCGAATGTTGTGGAGTCATCTGATGATGCAATTCTAACCAAGTCCCTTGATGGAGGTATTATTAGTTGGAATAAGGGAGCAGAGAAACTCTATGGTTATTTGGCCGAAGAGGTCCTGGGAAAAAACGTATCAATGCTTGAACCGGACAATACTAGAGGAGAAACAAAGAACTTAATTGAGAAGATTAAACATGGAGAAAGGGTTCAGCACTATGAAACTTTGCGGATGAAAAAAGATGGAACAATAATAAATATTTCAGTTACTCTTTCTCCTGTTTTTGACACGTCTGGAAAGCTTGTGGCTATCTCTACTATCACGAGAGATATTACTGAGAACAAAAAAGCAGAAGAAGCTATTAGGTTGTCAAATCTTTATAATCGCAGTCTGATTGAAGCCAGCCTTGACCCTCTGGTAACTATTGGGCGTGATGGTAAAATTACCGATGTAAACAATGCTACTGAACAGGTTACCGGATATTCCAGAAATGATTTGATTGGGACTGATTTTTCAGATTACTTTACTGAGCCTGAGAAAGCCCGTGCAGGCTATCAGCAGGTATTCATGGACAGTGAGGTTCGTGATTATCCTCTGGAGATTCGACATAAGGACGGACATATAACTCCAGTTTTGTACAATGCTTCAATTTACAGAAACGAGAATGGCAAGGTTATCGGTGTCTTTGCTGCTGCACGTGACATTACCGAGCGCAAACTGGCCGAAGAAGCTCTAAAAAAGGCACATGAAAATTTAGAAAAAATAGTTGAAGAGCGTACAGCAGAACTTGAGAAAGCTTACGTCTCATTGAAAGAAAGTGAAAAAGGCCTGGCTGAAGCTCAAGAAATGGCTCACATTGGAAACTGGGAATGGGATACTGAGACTGATAAAGCATACTGGTCTGAGGAAATGTATCGTATTTTCAAACGTGCCCCTCAAGAATTAGCACCATCTTATGATGAATTTTTGAGTTATATACACCCAGATGACCGGGACTATGTAGATAATACTCTTCAGAAAAAAGCAGCCAAAGGAGAAAAAACTCACAGTGTTGAGTACAGGATTGTCCTGGCTAATGAGGAAGAGCGTACAGTCTATATGCAATCTGAAACTACTTTTGATGAAAAAGACACTAGTGTTCGGGTGAAAGGAATAATTCAGGATATTACAGAGCGTAAAAGATCAGAAGAAAAACTCCAGATACTGGCAAACGCTATGGAATCGTCAAATGATGCTATTGTAACTCTGTCCCTCAACGGTGTTATTACCAGCTGGAATAAGGCAGCGGAGCAGATTTATGGTTATTCAGCCGAAGAAATTCTGGGAGAAGACATATCAATACTTGAACCAGAAAATATCAAAGGGGAAATTAAGCAGTTTTCTGAAAAAATTAAACAGGGAAAAAAGGTCCAGCACTACGAAAGTACAAGGTTAAAAAAGGACGGCACTATAATAAATATTTCAGTAACGCTTTCTCCTATTTTTGATGTCACTGGAAAGCTTGTGGCTATCTCAGGTATTGTAAGAGATGTCACTGAGCGTATCAAGGCGGAAGAAGCGCTGCGTGAGAGTGAAGCACGTCTGCGCCAGTTTTATGAGTCAGATATGCTCGGTGTGTACTATTTTAATCTGGACGGTTCGATCACCGATGCTAATGACAAGTTACTTGAGATAGTCGGTTACACTCGAGAGGACCTGCAGGCTGGAAAAGTTAACTGGAATAAAATGACCCCGCAGGAGTACCGTTACCTTGACGAGCGAACCCTTGCTGAACTGAATACTATTGGCGAAAAAGAACCTCAGGAGAAGGAATACATCCGCAAAGACGGTTCGCACGTACCTGTAATTGTTGGGGTAGCTACCTTCGATCAGGCGCGTAATGAAGGCATAGCTTTTGTTCTTGACATTACCGAGAAGAAAAAGGCAGAAGAAGCCTTAGCAAATCTCGAGACTGCCCGTAAAAAGGAAATTCACCATCGGATTAAGAATAATTTGCAGGTAATCTCTTCCCTTCTTGACCTTCAGGCTGATAAATTTGACAACCCAAGAGTTATCGAGGCTTTCAGGGAAAGCCAGAACCGGGTTATATCTATGGCTCTCATCCATGAGGAACTTTATAAAGGAGAGGGAACCGATACGTTAGATTTTTCGACGTATATCAGAGAATTAGCTGAAAATCTTTTTCAGACTTACAGCCTTAAAAGTAAAAACATCCGCCTCTCAATGGATCTGGAAGAAAATGTATTTCTTAATATGGATACTGGTGTTCCTTTAGGAATAATTGTCAATGAGCTTGTTTCCAATTCTCTCAAACATGCATTTCCCGGCAAAGACAAAGGAGAAATACAAATTAAACTACATAGAGAGAAAAACGGTAAGCATAAAAAGAAAGACGATAAGGCTACCAGTTTTATTCTGATTGTTTCAGACAATGGTGTAGGAATTCCTGAAAATCTCAACATTAAAGATGTTGATAGTCTTGGTATACAGCTGATAACTACTCTCGCAGATCAGTTAGATGGGAAGTTTGAATTGAAAAATAACAATGGTACAGAGTTCATTATGAGATTTACAGTAATAGATAAAAGATAATCAACTCAAGTGGGCTTAAGGGGATAAAATCTGGTAATAATTAGGGTTATAATGAAATTGCAGGAAAGTGGATAAAACATCTGGTAATAATTAGGGTTATAATGAAATTGCAGGAAAGTGGATGAAACATTTGGTAATAGTTAGGGTTGTAATCTGGTAACATATGGGTTGTAAATACAATTGGATATGTGCGTTAATCACATATCCACATCGTTATTAACACACTTTTTCGGCAATTATCATTGTAAGTCTACTAGTAGAATCACTCTTTTTTAAAGGTTTGTTCCCTTCCCGGACCTACTGAAATATAGTTAACCGGTACTTTCATCAGTTCTTCCAGTCTTTTGACATAATTTCTGGCATTTTCCGGAAGTTCTTCGAAGGCTTTTACTTCTGTGAGGTCAGTTTCCCATCCAGGAAGGTCTTCGTAAACAGGCATGCACTCGGCAAGATCTTCTGTAAGTTCAGGAGGATAATCCAGATTTTCTCCCTTGAAAGTGTAGCCAGTACAAATCCTGATAGGGTTAAGGCCTGAGAGTACATCCAGTTTAGTCAGGGAAATCTCGGTATATCCGTTAAGAGCAATGGCTTTTTTCAGTAGTGGCAGGTCGAACCATCCGCACCTTCTGCCCCTGCCGGTAACAGTTCCAAATTCTCCTCCGGCTTTCTGTAGTTTTTCCCCGAGTTCTCCTGTAAGTTCTGTAGGAAGCGGGCCTTCACCGACTCTGGTGATATAAGCTTTTACTATAGCAGTTACGTTGTTTACTCTTGTAGGACCAACTCCAAGGTTGGCACAGGCAGAGCCTGCAACTGTAGAAGAAGAAGTTACGAATTTCTGGGTTCCATGTATAACATCAAGATGTGTGCCCTGGGCAGCTTCAGCCATTACATGTTTTCCTTCATCAAGAGCCTTGTTGATTTCTCTGGAGACGTCTGTTATATAAGGGGCAAACTGTTTGCCCAGTTCAAGGTATCTTTCAATTAGTGTAGGATCTCTGACTACTTTTGGATCTCCCCCCAATGCTGCTATTTCTTTTTCCTTCTGAGGGGCAAGTTCCTCAAGTCTTGCAAGAAAACGTTCATGGTCTACAAGCTCAGCCATACGGAATTCGTCCCGTGCTACTTTATCAATATAAGCATAGCCTATTCCGCGTTTTGTAGTTCCTATTTTTTCTACCCTTGATTCTTCCCTTAGTCCATCCATTTCGACATGGTAAGGCATGATGATGCTGGTCTTCGCATCGACTCCAAGCTTTTCGGAATCTACCTTTATACCATGTTTTTCAAACATCGCTATTTCTTCGGCAAGAACCTCAGGATTCAGGACAACCCCAGGCCCGATCAGAACTCTGGCATTAAGTAAAATACCTGAAGGGATAAGGTGTAATTTGTAAACTTCGTCTCCTACTCTGACTGTATGGCCTGCGTTGTTCCCTCCCTGGAAGCGGGCAACAATGTCGTAATCTTTCGCAAGAAGATCAACAATTTTGCCTTTTCCCTCGTCACCGAACTGCGCACCTGTGATTATCGTAAACATAAAGCCCTGATTCGAGCTTAACTATTAATAACTTTTTGTTTCCCTAGTTCCGTCACCCTAGTTCCGTCACCCGAGTCCCGTCTCGGGAGGACGGTGCCCTTTTCGCTCACGTAGTTCGCTCAAGAGGGCTGAATTACCCGA
>Ga0074193_1001985_pt1 | contig 21009 bp, 14 predicted proteins | sample EPASupsiteHSE605_FD_64523 | JGI IMG/M metagenome (GOLD analysis project Ga0074193, IMG submission 64523) | Bioremediated contaminated groundwater from EPA Superfund site, New Mexico - Sample HSE6-05 | ecosystem: Environmental > Aquatic > Deep subsurface > Groundwater > Contaminated ... | reverse complement strand
ACATCTTAAGATATTAAGGTGGTTATAGCGTTGGGGTTCCACCTCTTCCCATTCCGAACAGAGAAGTTAAGCCCACCCACGCCGATGGTACTGCGTAACAGTGGGAGAGTAGGTAGCCGCCGTTTTTAGAGAAGGAGTTAGTTCAATAGAACTGACTCCTTTTTTTGTTTATACGAAACCGTAGGCGCACTTTTTTAGCTAAAAATGAACAGATTGAGTCTTTAAAAGTTAGAACTATTTGTTTTTTAGAAAAAACTCCTTATCTTTGCAACCCGAATTGGTATGTAGAAATAACAATAAAACAATATAGAAAATGAAAAGAACATTTCAACCGTCCAACAGAAAAAGAAAGAACAAGCATGGCTTCCGTTCAAGAATGGCTACTGCTAATGGTCGTAGAGTTTTAGCTTCTCGCCGTGCTAAAGGAAGAGCTAAATTAACTGTATCTGACGAATACAACGGATAATATTATAGGTATATACGTTTATTCCTATTAAAGAAAGTAAAGGTTTTTATAAAAAGCCTTTACTTTCTTTGTTTTTATACCATAGCTATCATAATGTTATGGCTATATCGTGTTTTTTATATACATTTGCCACGGCTATTCCTTGATGCTTTTAATAGCACTCAGCGGTATCTAAGCAAGATAAAAAATGAAACAGAATATTATTAAAATTTTGAAGAATCCGTTCGTAGCAAACCTGCTGTTGGCCGGTTTGATTACCCTGGTTCTTTTAGGAGTTGTAATGGCCTGGTTAAGCAGTTATACCAGACACAACGAGGCAGTTGTCGTTCCTGATGTAAAGGGGCTCAAAATTGAAGAGGCGGCAGCTTTCTTTGAAAGAAGCAACCTGCGTTACAATGTGATTGATTCTGTATTCTCCAGTGAAGTCCCTTCCGGGGCAATTGTAGAGATGGTTCCCGAAGCCGGTTCGAAGGTTAAGGATGGACGTATCGTTTTTCTTACCATCAATGCTTCCAGCACTCAAACGGCTCCCATCCCTAATGTGAAGGATCTCTCTTTCCGTCAGGCGCAGGCATTGTTGCAGGCAACCGGTTTTACATCTGTAGAGATAGAATATGTTCCGGGAGATTACAAAGACCTGGTTATCGGTGTAGAGCATCGTGGCCGTATGTTGAACAGCGGAGAAAAAGTTTCGTTGAAGGCAGCTCTTGTTTTAAAGATTAGCAGCGGCGAGGCGAATCCGTTGGATTCTCTTTCAGATTCGACAGAGGTACAGGAATTGGACAGCGAAGAAGAAAACTGGTTCTGATATGAATAACTCTTGGGAAGAGATAGAAGAAGATTCTTTAAAGGATCTTTTGGCCGACGACGATATTTCTGAAGATGACGAACTGGAAGAGTCTCCAACGCTTTACGAGCACTTCCGTTTTGTTGCAGATAAAGGCCAGTCACTGCTTAGAGTTGATAAGTTTTTGGTGGACCGCATGATGAATGCGACACGTAACCGTATTCAGCTTGCAGCAGAAGCCGGAGCTATTTTGGTAAATGGCACTCCGGTAAAGAGCAATTACAGAGTAAAACCCTTGGATGTTGTTACGCTCGTGATGACACGCCCTCGGAGGGAGCTCGAAATCATTCCGGAAAACATTCCCCTTAACATTGTATATGAAGATGATGATCTGTTGGTGGTGAACAAGCCTGCGGGCCTTGTTGTGCATCCGGGTCATGGGAATTATACCGGAACGCTGGTAAATGCATTGGCATATTATCTCAAAGACGATCCTTCGTACGATCCATCCGATCCTCGTTTGGGTTTGGTACATCGTATTGATAAAGATACATCCGGATTGCTTGTAGTAGCAAAGAAGCCGGAGACAAAGGCTAATTTGAGCATGCAGTTTTTCCACAAAACAACTAAACGGAATTACAGAGCATTGGTTTGGGGAATAGTGCAGGAAAACGAAGGCCGGATAGAAGGAAATATAGGCAGAGATCCGAAAGACAGGATGCAGATGACCGTCTTTCCTGATGGAGATCAGGGCAAGACCGCTGTTACTCATTATACCGTGTTGGAAAGGTTGGGATATGTTACTTTGGTGGAATGCCGGCTCGAAACCGGACGTACACATCAGATAAGGGCGCATATGAAGTATATCGGACATATTCTCTTTAATGATGCGCGGTACGGTGGTAATGATATTCTAAAAGGTACTACATTTTCAAAATATAAACAGTTTGTGCAAAATTGTTTCGCAATTTGCCCAAGACAGGCTTTACATGCCAAAACATTGGGTTTTGTTCATCCATCTACCGGTCAGGAAATGTTTTTTGATACAGATATGCCCGACGATATGACGCAATTGATCAATAAATGGCGAACATATGTAAATAACAAAGAGTTGTAAAAAAAATGAAAAAGAACATTGCAATAGTTGCAGGGGGAGATTCCTCCGAAGTGGTTGTTTCATTAAAGAGTGCAGAGGGTATTTACTCGTTTATTGACAAGGAAAAATTTAACCTGTATGTGGTTATCCTTAAAAAAGGAGATTGGTCTGTTAGGCTGACCGATGGAGGATCGGCTCCGATCAATAAGAATGATTTTAGTTTTGTCGAAAACGGACAAGTTGTGCGCTTCGACTTTGCATATATCACCATACATGGTACTCCCGGAGAAAATGGTTTGTTGCAGGGCTATTTTGACTTGATAGGAATGCCTTATTCCTGCTGTGGTGTGTTGGCTGCCTCCATAACCTTCAACAAATTTGTATGTAATAATTATTTGAAGAGTTTTGGTGTAAATGTTGCTGACTCTGTTCGGTTGTTTAAAGGAGAAGCATGGTGTGATCAGGCTATTGTAGAATATCTGGGCTTACCTGTGTTTGTAAAACCTAACGACGGAGGTTCCAGCTTTGGGGTTACCAAAGTGAAAGAGATTGCAGCACTGAATGGGGCTGTTGCCAAAGCATTCGAAGAAGGGGAGGAAGTATTAATTGAGAGCTATATTTCCGGAACAGAAGTAACTTGTGGTTGTTATAAAGTAAAGGGGAAAGAAGTTGTTTTCCCGCTTACGGAGGTAGTTACTTCCAATGAGTTTTTTGACTTTGATGCAAAATATAACGGACAGGTCGAGGAGATTACCCCAGCCCGTATTCCGGCAGAACTGGCAGAACGGATTCAACGTGAAACATTACGTTTATACGACATTCTGGGTGCTAAAGGAATCATTCGTGTGGATTACATCATTGAGGCAAACGGTGAAGCCAAATTACTTGATATCAATACAACACCGGGTATGACGGCCACCAGTTTTATTCCTCAGCAGGTTCGTGCTGCCGGATTAGACATCAAAGATGTGATGTCTGATATTATCGGAAATGAACTAAATAAGATTTGCCAATAATTTAAAAAAATATGGATAAAGAAACAGTTTCTCCCAATTTTGATGAGATTAGACCTCTCAACAACAATGAGGTGAAAGATGCAATTGAAAAGTTGCTTGCTTCCGACGATTTTGAACGTGCCTTGCGTTACATAATGCCCGATTTGAATTGGACAGAGTTTTCTGCATTGATGCGATCTTTTAAAACGAAAGAAGATTTTAAGTCGGTAATGGCTTATAATGCGGTGATGACAGTTGCAAAAAAAACAACTTTTTCGCTAACGATTTCTGGTAAGAGTCGTTTGCCGAAAGAACCTTGTACTTTTATTTCAAATCACAGGGATATTGTTCTGGATGCAGCTTTTCTGAATGTGATGCTTTACGATGTGGGGCACGGTATGACTCAAGTGGCCATCGGCGACAACCTGATGATCCGTCCCTGGATTGAAACGCTGGTTAGGCTTAACAACAGCTTTATAGTTAAAAGAGGAGTGTCTGTACGCCAGATGCTGGAGGTTAGTCAGACTTTATCTGCCTACATGCATCACACAATCAAGGAGACTAAAGAATCTGTCTGGATTGCGCAACGTGAAGGAAGGTCAAAAGATTCGGACGATCGTACCCAGGGAAGTGTTCTGAAGATGTTGAATATGGGGGGAACAAAAGATTTCCTTACCAATATGATGGAACTTAATATTGTTCCGGTAGCTATTTCTTACGAATATGACCCGTGCGACTTCCTGAAAGCGCAGGAGTTCCAGCAAAAACGCGATAATCCGGATTTTGTTAAGAGTCAGCGCGACGATTTACTGGCTATGGAAACAGGAATTCTTTATAATAAGGGTCGTGTTCACTTTACTTTGGGTTCTCCCATTAACAAGGAGCTGGCCAAGTTGGATCGGGGAATGGAGAAAAGTGAACTGATTGCTGCCGTGGCATCGGCCATCGATCAGGAGATTTACAGACATTACCGTTTCTATCCGTGTAACTACCTTGCTTACGATATGTTGTACGGAGGCACACGATTCAGTGCGAATTACGGACAGAAGGATAAGAAAGCCTTTGAAGAATACCTTCAGGGACAGCTTGACAAGATTGTAATACCAAACAAGGACGAAGACTTCCTGCGCACCAAAATATTGCAGATGTATTCGAATCCGCTAAAGAATCACCTTACGGTTCAACCCTAAGTAATCGTACTATGATATATAGAGCCTCCTCTGTTCCTTTCTATGGAACAAGGAGGTTTTTTTATTTAATATGTGTTTCTTAACATAGACTGTAGATTATCATTTTGTTACTTATCATACTATCTTTGAGTATTGTAACCTTTTTACTACTAACAGTATGTGTAATATTTAACAGGATATCGTTATGAAAACAGATGCTTACATTCTTCGGGAGGAGAATTATGGAGCTCACAATTACCATCCGCTTCCGGTGGTGTTGGAGCGGGGAGAAGGCGTTTATGTATGGGATGTAGATGGAAACAGATACATTGATTTCCTTGCAGGATACTCGGCGCTCAGTCAGGGTCACTGTCACCCCCGAATTGTAGATGCGTTAGTCAGCCAGGCTCAGAAGCTGGCCCTTGTATCCAGAGCTTTCCATTCGGATGTATTGGGTGAGTATATGGAATATGCCTGTCATTTCTTCGGATACGATAAATTATTACCTATGAATACCGGAGCTGAAGCTGTTGAAACGGCTTTGAAGCTTTGCAGACGTTGGGGATACCGGCGGAAAGGTGTGGATCCCGACTGCGCCAAGATCATTGTTTGTGGTGATAATTTTCATGGACGTACTATTACCGTGATATCGATGTCGACCGATCCGAGCTCCTATGCCGGATTCGGGCCTTATACTCCTGGATTCATCAAAGTTCCGTATAATGACACCGAGGCTTTGCGTGTTGCTTTACAGGACCCGGATGTCACCGGTTTTTTGGTGGAGCCTATTCAGGGTGAAGCCGGTGTAGTAGTGCCGGACGACGGCTATCTGAAAACCTGTTACGATTTATGCAAGGCTCATCAGGTGTTATTCATGGCCGATGAGATTCAGACCGGTATCGGGCGGACCGGACGATTGCTTGCTTGCGATTACGAGGATGTGCATCCGGATATCCTTATTTTGGGTAAAGCCCTTTCGGGAGGAATGTATCCGGTTTCGGCAGTATTGGCCAATGATGACATTATGCTTACCATAGCTCCGGGAGAACATGGCTCTACCTATGGTGGAAGTCCCATGGCTGCAAGTGTGGCTATCGCATCCTTATCGGTTGTACGCGACGAACAGTTAACGCGAAACGCTTTTGAGATGGGTGAATTATTTCGGAACGAGATTGCAAAAATTAATAATCCCATGTTGCTTAAAGTACGGGGTAAAGGTTTGCTCAATGCTGTGGTGACAAGACCGATGGAGCATAAAACGGCATGGGATATTTGTCTTGCTTTGAAAGAGAACGGTCTGTTGGCCAAGCCAACTCACGGTGATATCATTCGTTTTACCCCTCCGTTGATTATAACGAAGGAACAAATGATGGACTCCATTGCCATTATCCGGAAAACACTGGATGCTTTTGGTAAATAATGGCTGATTGAATTAATAAAAAACAAAACCACATGAAAATAAATGTTATCGGCGTACCCCTGAATCTGGGCTGCGATCGGAAGGGAGTGGAAAAGGCTCCTAATTATTTAAGGGAAAGGGGACTGATTAGCCTGATCCTCAGTCACTGACCCAAAGCCTTCGACCTGTGGAATTTATACGTTCCTCCTGTTACGGAAGAGGAAAAATACCTGAACGGTTCGCGGTTAAAGTACCTGGATGTGATTGTAGAAGTTAATAACAACCTGGCGGAACTTGTATATGATACCTTGCGCGGCGGAGCTTTTCCCCTTGTAATAGGCGGCGACCATTCTCTGGGGCTGGGTAGTGCATCGGGTGTTGGTATGTGCTACGATGATTTTGGCATTATCTGGCTGGATGCCCATGGAGATATCAATACGGGAGAGACTTCTCCCAGCGGAAATATTCATGGCATGCCTCTAAGTGCGCTGATGGGATTGGGTAGCGAAGAGTTGGTGAATGTCTATTCGCCCGGCAATAAAGTGCTTCCCCAAAATGTATTTTTGGTTGGAACACGCAGTCTGGATGAGGGAGAATGCGCGCTGATAGAAGAGCAGCATCTAAGCGTATATACTATGGATACCATTCGTGAAAAAGGAATTGCTTTTGTTGCCGAAGACATCAAGAATAAGTTACGCGAACGAAAAATAAGGAATGTTCATTTCAGCATTGATGTGGACAGCATTGATCCATCGTATGCTCCCGGAACCGGAACCAGAGTGCCGGAAGGATTGATCCCTTCCGAATTTGAAGAGTTTGTAAGTCACATGTTGTCGACAAATCTTATTAAGTCGCTGGATCTGGTTGAACTTAATCCCGAATTAGATAGCGATGATAAGACAACCAATCTTTGTTTGTCTGTAATCGATTACATTACCTCCCGCTTATAGAACCCTGTTATATAAATCTGAAATCCGGCTTTATCGGCTGTCTGTCGTTAGAATGGATAGCCGATGGCCAGATGCAGTCCCAGCCCATCTTTAAATCTGGGAATGTTATAATATCCTTTCTTCCCTGTCTCGTAAGGAGTATGTAAGGCGATACCCAGGTCGAGCCTCAGCACAAGAAACTCCAGGTCGTACCGGATACCTGCACCGGTTCCCAATGCAATGTCGTTGAGAAAGTTTGCCGAGTTTATTAGTCCCCCGGGGCGAGCTTCGTCGCTCCGCAGCAGCCAGATATTCCCCGCATCCAGAAAAACAGCACCATGCAGGTTTTCGATCATGCGGAAACGGTATTCGATATTTGCTTCTAGTTTAACATCGCCCGTCTGGTCTATGTAGGAATAGGGATTGTCTATATTGGGACGGAAACGTCCGGGACCGATACTCCTAACTGTAAATGCCCTGATGCTGTTAGCCCCTCCGATGTAGAATTGTTCGCTATAGGGTGCGATTGTGGCATTACCGTAGCTGTAGATGAAACCGCCCATCAACCGCATGGCAAATTGCTGATTACGGTCAATTTCATGAGTAACTCTTATTTCGCTGGTAAGTTTGATAAACTGGGCATACGGATTACCCAGGATCATTTTCCCTTTCGTAAAGCTATTCCCCGCCAGGGCATTGATTCCCGAAAGAATATTTCCTGCAGAGGTGATACTGCTTTCCCACCACAATTGATTTTTTCCCTCTTTAACCATTGCATTGTCGTAGGTATAGGTATAGCTCATAGCCGGAATGAATTGATTCTTCAAACTAAGGTATAATGCCGGATTGGCAGCGGTGATGGAATCGAACTCATGCGTGGTACTCTGCAACAGATTATAGGTTAGCCTGAATGGAACCACCGTATGTTTGCTTGATGCCGTAGGCTGAAAACTATAGGACGCACTTCCTCCAAAGGCCAGCAATTTAAAGAAGCGCGACCGGTTGAGCTGGTCGGCATACAACTTGAAAGTAGTATTGGCCGGATAGTCGTATATCTTATGTTGGAAGCCGGGGAAAATGATCCGGGGGAAGGTAAGAGTACCCGAGAGTCCCAGTTCATAGCTGTTGATGGAGTTGCTGGCTCCATTTACCCGGTTACCGGTCTGCCATTCGTAAGACCCGCGAAGCGTTATTCCCAGTATTTCGCCTCCCTTGAAAAGATTCCGGCGGGTAAGGCTGACTACGGCACCCGGACCAGCCTGATTATTACTTTTGGAGGTAACATTTAATTCAAGTTCTCCGTCCAGGGGAAGTTCATACATGGCATTTATACGCAGGTTCAATGTATCACAGGTAAGTGAAGTATCCCGGGGCGTATATTGGATATCGGTATATCGGAAAATGGATAGTCTGTTTAAAGCCGATTGAGTTTTCTCCTGTACGGACTGTTTATAAAGATCTCCTTTTTTAAAGAAGAGCCGGTTGTAAAGTATACGCGGACGAACCCGCAGTTTGCCTTCGTAATAGATCATCAGATCTTTGTATCGGATGGAATCGGTAGGGGCCTCTCCGTCGTATCCATTCAAACTGTAGGAAATATCGCCCACATGCCAGGGGCGTACAGCGGTGGCAGGCAGCCCCGGCTTACTGATAACCTTTAATCCTACCCTGCCTGGATAATTTAAGGTGTCTGCCTGATAGGCTATAAAATCGGGACGGAAATAGTAATATCCCTTATTCCTCATAATCGATGCCAGCCTCTGTCTCTCCTCTTCCAGCTTAATCACACTGAAATTGTCGTTAGGACGGATAGCTCTTTCTGCCATGGTCTGCCTTACAATCGAATCGGCTTTGGGAGAGATGGAAGTATAGATTACGGTATCTATCTTATAGGGTTGCCGCATGTCAATCTGATAACTCACTTTAGCTTTCAGGGAGTCTTTTTTGTCGGGCAAAACAGAATAGGAGGCGGTACCGTTGAAATACCCGTATTCACGCAATAAGTTCTGCACTACCTTGGTGCGAACATCCGGGTTTACAGTAGAGATGAGCACTGGTTTTGCCGCCAGTTTATTAAATATCCATTTGCTGAATTTGCTTTTTTTATTTACAAATCCGTTGTAAATCCACAACCCAAAGGGAAACGGAGTACGTAAAGATGAGCTCCCTAAAATGGCATTGTTGGGGGGATAAGCCAGTGCGGCTTCAATCTCTTCGAGGGCAGTCTGCCCGGCTCTGGTGGAGTCTTCGTTCTGAATAGCTATCTTTCGGATTCCGGTGTACAGAACTTCACCATCCGGAAGATTCCGGGTAGTGGAGCAAGCGGAAAACATAATTACAACCATAAACAGGCTTGCCCAACGAAACAGATATGTATTATTGATTTGATTCTTCATTCGCATTGTTTTCATTTACAGGGGTTATCTTCTTTGGTTTCCTGAATATAAAGAACTCACCTATATGTTTCATTTTTCTTCTTAACACAATACCGGCTCCGGTTTCAATAATCTCTCCTTCCAGAATACTTTCGTAGTTCTTATTGTGGAACAGTTTCACATACCGGGTCCCGCTATTATCCAAACGATATTCGAATGAGATATTGTCGATAAATGTCTGATTCTGTTCCGGTACATTGCCGGTTGAAATTCGTCCCCCCAGCACCACCCGGATACGGTCGTTATAAAACCTTTTAGCGAAGCGGAAAGAATAATCTGTACGCTTTTCGCCGGTTTCTTCCTGACTGCTTTCAACTCCCAGAGAAATATCTACTGTTTTAAGTGCCGAGCCAGCCAGGTTTGTAATTTCCTTTTGCAGGAAACTGTTTAAGGCGGCCCCCATATCCATGTTTACTTTTCCAGCCCCGCTGCCGCTTCCCAGGTACATCCCTGTTACAAGCATGCTTACCGCTTGCTTGCTGCGTTCCTCTTCACCCATTGCACTCAGCTGATTCTGCATGGTCAGATCTTCCGGAGCATTCAACGTAAATTCGAGTTGCATGTCGCTCATACGTTGTTTCAACGAGATTCCCACATCAAAATTAACCTGCCGGGGCGTTTGTTCATTAAATGTTACTGCAGTCCGCACCCTTTCGGTGGCTTGTAAATTAAGAACCGGATTCATCGGATCTCCATTCCATTCCACATAACTGTCTTCCTTAATGGTAAATTTCTTTTTGGGAATTACCGGAAGCGCATAGAGGATACTTCCTCCGGACAGGGTATATCTCCCATTTAAAAACATATCCCCCTGAGGCGTATATTGAAAATATAGATCACCACCTCCTTCCAGTTCAATCCTGCTTTCCTGATCCGCACTCAGATCGGCCTGCAACCGTACGGCCGGATCAATATGTATGGTAAGGAGCATATCCATTCCTCCCAGTTGTAACGGAGGAATCTCCTCCATACGATCCGTATACAAGGTATCGGTGAAAGAAGTGAATGTAACCAAATCCGACAGGCGGTCCTGAACCGTAAGGGGTGAATCCTTAAGTACATAGGTGAGATTCGTATTACCCAATAACTGAAGATTCCCGCGCATGGTAATTGCATCCAATGGTCCCCGTAAAGTAGAATTGAGGTTTACAAACAATTTGCCATAGACCAGGCTTTCCTTGTTCCGTTTAACATCTACCAATTGCAGGTTTTCTGCATTTAATTTCAGGTTAGCCAGCACACGGGCCGGATCGGAGAAGTTAATATCCCCGTTAATAACAAATGGATTTTTCCCGTAAGCGTACAGGTTGTAATTGCTGAACAAAAGCTTGTTGTTCTCAATTTCCAGTTTCTTATTGTCGAAACGGTAAGTCGATCCTGCTGCAACTACGAATACGGATGCTGAATCCATTTGTAGGAATCCTGCCGCTCTGGGATCGGAGGCACGTCCTTTAATGTCCAGGCTTCCCTGCAGAAAACCCTTCATGCGGGCCATTCCGTCGGGAATAAACGGATTGGCCATTTCCATGGGAAAGTCTGTTATATTGATGGCCCCCGAAACACTGTCCCGAACCCCTGCCTGGTAAAATGCTGTGGCGGAGGATATCTCTTTCCGGTCTCGCAGGAAGTGGATATCCACCTGATGGCTGTTTTCAGATAAAGGAAGGTACACAGCTGATAACTGCATTTCGCCTACCCGTTTATTTTCATAAAACAGTTCGTCTATCCCGGCATCAGCAATCAGCATGAAGGTATTATCCGATGGAGCATATTGGATATCCGCACTAACGATTCCTCCCATTGAAGGGGCATTTGGTATATTAGCCGAAAGCAGGCTCAGGTCAAGCTGACTTATTTCTGCGTGCATCTCTTTGAGAGCCCCGCTATCAGGAACCGAGTGTAACCAGATGGATGCATTCTGTTCGCCGGTCAGCCGCAGATTGGCCGACATGTTCTTAAGGTCCTTATACCGTAGGTAATTATCCTCGTTCAGGGTGAATCTGCGAAAGGCGATAATAGGGTTGTCCGGATAAAGCCTGGCAGAAATAAAACCTTCTTTTTCCAGTCGGGCTTCAGTGCCCAGGTGAAGGCCTACCTTGCCGTCGCCATCGGTTACATGAACCAACGCATTTGCCTGGTTTTTACGGATATGGCCATCCAGGGTGCCGTTATAGGCCTTTCTCCAACGGGTCCGGTTCAGTTTTACCTCTCCTTTTAACTTTAATCCGGATGTATCTTCAAACGACTCGATCCTGAGGGTATCCACCATTAATGTGTCTTGTTGGAATTTATGCATGGCCATGTTGACCGACAAGCCTTGAGCTGGAGATGTTGCTGCAGAAAATGAAGCCTCGTTGAATTTTATTTTCTGCAAGGCAAGCAGATCCTGAATCGGATTCTGTTTTCCAATGAATCCCTGTATGTTTACATTGGGTAACAGCGGACGTAAAACGGTAAGATCGAGCTGTTGCTGTTCATATTGCTTCATAAGTCTGTCTGTAATCAGTGAAAGGGAAGCCGATAGTTTTGTGGCTCCCTGATCGCTGTTTAACTTCATGAATGCATCTCCGGCAGTTATCTCAAAATAGGTGCTGTCGCGGGTGGTTCCTGCCTCGAACCGTGTATCCTGGGGGTAGTAAGTTTTTTCTTCACCCGATAGCTCCCATTGAGTGAGCCTGCCTGTCAGATGGAGAATCTCATTAAGGTTGCTGCTTGCATTTGCTTCGAAGCGAAAAGCAGTGCTAAACGGAACGTCTACAAGATGCAGGCGGTACAGGTTTAGATGCTCTACTTGTGCATCCAGATTCATTTCTGCTTTGTTTCTTTGCAGACTTCCGGAGACAGATGCCTTTAATAATGCTAAAGGATAGCCGCTTTCCAGCTGCAATTCATATGCATGGTTCTTTAAACGGCCATTTAACTGAATTTCCGAAACGGAATTTCTCCCATATTTAATATCTGTAATAGTTGCCTTGAGAAGAGAGCTGGTGCGGGCAGAGTATAAATCAAAACCTTTCCCTTTTATCCCGGCCGAAGCAGTAAGCCCGTAAAGAGAATCTTTAGGCATGAAATGGTTGGGTTGCAGACTATCAATCGAGATGGATATCTGGTAGTCTTCCGACTGGCTCTGATAGGATCCATCCAGTTTAACACGTGCTTTATCTTCCTTAAAAGTTAGATTCGTTTTATAAGCATCCTTTTTGAAAGATACTTCTCCTTTGAGTTCCATCCCATACGGAAGCTCCAGCATGTCTCGTTGTTTTTTATCCAACATGCCGAGTATAAACTCCAGGTTGTAGGAACGGGCATCGAAGCGGAAGCTGCCCTGACGCTGCAGACTGTCGGCAACCTGAATCAGCGTTCCGGATGCATCCATTTTAAAAGCACCCGCAAGCTCAGCTTTAAACCCACGCAACTCCAATTTATCTAAATTCCCTTCGATACCTGCAGTTACCGAAACCGGACGGTTCGGGTAATTGGTGCGGAAATCCTTGGGCAGGTCTCCGGCTGCAAGCATCAGATCTCCTTTGCCGATGGATGCAATCAGCAGACTTCGGATGGATCCTTCGGCTTTTTCATCCAGCGAACTCCAGGGTGCGCTTACCAGAAGCTGCATTTCAGAGTGGGGAGTCTTAAGTTGAAGATTCGGTATTTCCAGTTGCTTCCCATCGCTCAGAATACTTCCGTCCAGAGAGGAGAGCTTCAACCCGGATTGTTCGGAGAATGAAAATCGGCGGATATTGATGCCGAATTTCTTGTCTTCAAAAGAAAGAGAATCTGCTTCAAACTCCAGACTGTCAATTGCGATGTGGTTGGGATCCAGTCCCGGTCTTCTTACTAACGTATCATTGTCCAACGAGAAAGTCCCCTCCGTAATTTGAATCTTGCGGGCCGAATAACCTGATCGTCCCAGATCGATCCATCCTTTTGAAAGCAACGCATGGTTCATTCCTCCGCGCATACGGACGGTATCACCCGGAAGTTGAATATCCAGGTTTACCTTATTCAGAACAATCTCGTCAAGCGCAATTTTCCAGTTAAGCGGAGCAGAGGTGGAATCCTTTTCTTCCGCAACTGAATCCATCCGGATAGAAAGTTGCGTATCAGATAACTCCATCGAGTTGAGGGTTGCCATCTCCTTAGTCAGATCGATATGATCTGCCTTGGCATGGAAACGGCCCAATTGTCCGTCAATCTGCAACCCTTCGATAAAGTCGCCCGAGTGAATCTGACCTCCTTTCAAATCAACAGCATCAACTACAACTTTGCTTTTCAGCAAAGGGAGCAATTTAACCCTGACTTCGAGAGACTGAAGTTTGAGCAAGGTATCTGCCGGCGTGCGTAAGGCCAAAACATCCTGAATGGTAAGGTTGAGGGGAAACGACAGACGCACTTTCGCAATCCGGATATCAATTCCCATTGAGTTTGAAGCATAGGCTACAATCTTATTTCGGGCAAAGTCCTGAACGGGAGGGAAGTATAAGAGTACAGACAATAAGAGGATGAGTGCCAAAGGCACCAAGAAAGCAATACCTATCCATTTCATCCATCTCTTCATACGCTGGTACTCCTATTGATTAGAAACAAAGTTAATAATAAATAGGAAATATCATATTCTTATTTCCCGGTTTTAATAATAATGGCTCCGTTGGCACCCATTGCTCCATATTGTGTGGCGTCTTTCAATACGGTTATCTCTTCAATATCCTGAATAGGAATGCTACGCATAATTCCGGAATCTTGCATAGGGATACCATTTACCACAATTAATGCATTGGCCGAACTGTTAAATGATGCACCACCACGTATGCGAACCGCTCCGCTATTCTGGACCATTACACCGGATAACCTTCTGAGCAGGCAGTAGATATCCTGACAACGGGTCTTAAGTATCTCTTCTTTGTTTAATGTGGAAGAACTGATCATCTTCTTACTTTCACGTTCCAATACTTTTTTAAGATTCTCGTCCGGTTCATAGCGATGGTCTACTTCGAAAGATCCCTCCTTAAGCTGGATGGTAAGAAAGGAATAACCCGATACCGGAACTTTCACCGTTTTACCGGTCTTGTTCATCTCCACGTACAAGGTATCCTGAAGATTGGCCTCGGTAAATATAAATATCCCGTTTTTATCAGTTTTAACAGTTGTGCCGGGAGCACTCCCTAAACGAACTTCGTAGCGTTTGATAGCTTTTTCTTTGGAATCTCTTAATACCCCGGTAAGCGTATCACTCTGGGCAATCAGAAAATGGGAGGAAAGAATTGAAAAGATTGAGATTAATAAGGTTGTTTTCATATGAATAAGATTTTAAAATGCAAAGAGCAGAAAATATAGCATATTAATGGTTTGCCAGCAGCGCAGATCGTTGCATATAGGATTATTTTATGTAGTTATAGTATTTAAACAGTTGTCTGACAAATATATATAATTATTGATTAATGCATAATGTCTATGAGATAATTTTATAAAAAAGTTTGTGTATCTCTCTTTTTCTCTATCTTTGCAGTCAGATGATGGTGTAACGAAGCATGTTCATGTTTCGTTAGTAAAAGGGAATCCGGTGCAATACCGGAGCTGTACCCGCAGCTGTAAGCTCAAGAAAACCTCGGTCTACCATTGCCACTGTCCGCCTGCGGACGGGAAGGCTACCGAACTAAGGGAGCAAGCCAGAAAACCTGCCGCAATTCTTAATACCGATGCTTCGGGTGAAGGTATCGTAAACGAAATTTTTATGCTGAATAAACAAGTGAAAATATCTTTTTGGGCGGGACTGTTTTGTCTTGTTACCAACAACGGATTGATTGCCCAGCAAGACTCTCTGGTGCTACGCCACCGTAACCTGAACGAGGTTGAGGTGGTAGAGAAGGTTCGTCCCGCTGTAACGCGGGAAGGCACGCCGGTGCAGATGCTGAATAAAAGTGACATGCTTCGTCTGGGAGTGCATGAATTATCGGAAGCTGTAAAACGTTTTTCGGGAGTAACAATCAAAGACTATGGAGGTATTGGAGGGTTGAAGACCGTTTCCGTTCGTAGTCTGGGTGCCCAGCATACAGCGATAAGCTACGACGGTATTACTATTAGTGATGCGCAAAGCGGACAGGTGGATATCAGCCGCTTTTCGTTGGATAACGTAGAGCAGGTTCTGCTTTCAATCGGACAGGCAGACGATATCTTCCAAACGGCCCGGATATATGCTTCCGCTGGAGCTTTGCAGATTGAAACATCGCACCCTCTGTTTACCGATAAGAAGTATACACTAGAAGGGCAGCTTAAAGCTGGCTCTTTCGGATATTTCAATCCTTCATTCAGATACGGACAAAAGGTGGGCTCCAAAGTAGCTGTTACCATGCATGGCGATTGGCTTACGGCCGATGGCGACTATCCCTTTACATTGGTTAACGGAACCCTGCGTGAAGAGCTAAAGAGACTGAACAGCGACATCAATTCCTGGAGAGGGGAGGCCAACGTATATGCAGATCTGCAGCATGCCGGCCGGTTACAGGTTAAGGCTTACTACTTTGATTCGGAACGAGGTCTTCCGGGATCGGTCAGCTTGTACAATCCGCAGGCGCGCGAACGTTTGTGGGACAGAAATTTCTTTACGCAGACAAGGTACGAGAATAAAATAGGAGAGTATTTGTCGGTTAAAGGTTTGTTGAAGTTCAATCATGCATACAACCGATACCTCGACATAAATAATAAATATGCCGGGGGGAGACAAGACGACCGTTATACGCAGAAAGAATATTATGCATCGGGTGCATTGAAATATGTGCCTGCAGATGTTCTCAGTTTTTCTTTTGCTTCCGACTTCTTTGTTAATACCCTGGATGCAACCATTCCCGAAAGTCCCTACCCAACACGGTATACATCGCTCTCAGTGCTGGCAGCCCAATACCAGGATGCACGTATTACGCTTACCGGAAGTTTGCTGGGAACCTATATCACGGAGAGGGTGAAGACCGGCGACCGTCCGGCAGACCGTAAACGGATCTCTCCGGCGCTAAGTGGATCGTGGCGGATATGGGAAGAAAAAAATATCCGCGTGAGAGCCTCCTTTAAAGATATTTTCAGGGTACCCACATTTAATGACCTGTATTACCTGCGTATTGGAAATACCGGATTAAAGCCGGAACGTGCTACGCAGTACAATGTGGGTCTTACCTGGAGTGGAAAGCCTTTCAGCGCTTTGGATTACCTCCGGTTTTCGGCTGATGGGTATTATAACCGGGTTAGTGATAAAATTGTGGTAATACCCTCTTTGGCTTTTGCCAGAATGATGAATTTCGGGGAGGTATCCATTAAAGGATTGGATTTAAATATGGAGGCAGGCATGCCGGTTTCCAATAAACTTTCTTTTCAGCTTGCCGGAACCTATACCTGGCAGAAGGCGGTTGATATAACCGATCCGGACAAGAAGAATTATAAACATCAGATTCCTTATACGCCCGAACATTCGGGTACAGCCTCTCTTACTGCCGAAACTCCCTGGATTAATGTAGGCTATATGCTTACGGCCGTGGGGAATCGTTACGCTCTACCCCAGAATATCCGCGAAAACCGGATCGACGGCTATATTGAACAGGGCATTTCGGCCAACCGTACCTTCAAATTGGGTAAGGCATCCCTGCGTTTACAAGGCGAAATTATTAACCTGGGTGATATCAATTACGAGGTTATTAAATATTATCCCATGCCCGGGCGATCTTTCCGGGTTTCACTTAAAATAAACTATTAATCGTATTAAAAACGTATAGAAATGAAGAAGATTGATTTATTGTTAGGATGGTTGTTTAGTGCTGCATTCCTTTTTACACTGACCTCTTGCGAAAGTGACGACCAACCCGTTGTGGTTGAAGTTCCTGAACAGACAGAGGGTGTGTTTGTCCTGAACAGAGGTAACCACAAAGAAAATAATGCCTCTATATCTTATTTTGATACAGAGAGTAAAACCGTTGTATCGGATCTGTTTTCTACCTTAAACGGACGAAAGCTAGGTGATTCGGCCCAGGAATTGTTGATTTACGGTGGTAAAATGTATGTAACGGTATCCGGTTCTTATCAGATTGAGGTGATGGATAAGAAAGGAAATTCGTTGAAGACGATTACATCCAAAAATACAGATAATTCTTTTCACCAGCCGCGTTGTATGGCTTCCGGTAATGGAAAAGTATATGTTACCTTTTTTGATGGCTACGTAGGGATTGTAGACACCACGAGCCTGGAGGTGACAAAAATAGTACCTGTGGGTTTAAATCCGGAACAGCTTACCCTGGCAAATAATAAGATTTATGTGGCTGTTTCGGAAGGGATTAATTACCCCGATGCCGGAACCAAAGTGGCCGTACTTGACGCCTCAACATTAGCTGAGGTAACCAAGATTGACGTGCTTAAGAATCCGACGGAGATTCTATCGGATAGTCAGGGAGATGTATATGTAATTTCAATGGGCGATTATGGTAAAACGGTTAAAAATACCTTACAGCGTATCGACAAACAGACTCAAAAGGCTACGGCTTTGATGGAGGCAACTACCATGACAATTGAGAACGATACGCTTTATGCGATTTATTCTCCTTATTATAATAAACCTGAAATCAATCATATTAAGTATGATTGCAAAAACGAATCTTTGGTGACAAAAAACTTCCTGACAGAAGACTTTAAATATCCGGCAGGTTTATCACCGTCTTGTCTGAAAATAGATCCAGTAACGAGAAACATCTATATCGGGATTGGTGTATATGGAACAAAATCGGACATGTATATTTTCACTCCGGAAGGTAAACAGCTGCATAAGTTTGAAGTAGGATTAGATCCTAAAGCTATTGCTTTTATTTCAAATAAATAGGTAAATTGGTGTCTTGAAAAAGATCCGTCCAAGTATGATGCATATGAAACAACATGTAATTTATATCCTTATACTCCTTTCCATTTTTACTTCCTGTTCATCGGGAAGTAAGAAGGGAGGGGTTGCAGCGTCCTATTCGGACACCATTCACTATGCTGCAGGTTTTACGGTTAAACATTATCCGTCTTACCGGGAAGTGGAGGTGAGCGATCCGTGGGATTCAAGCAAGATACTTCAACGGTATATCCTGGTTGACCGGACCAAGGATGTTCCGTCTGATCTTCCGCAGGGAGTGGTGGTTCGCGTGCCCGTGAAACGGTTGGCTGTTTACAGTTCTGTACATTGCTCTATGCTGGAACAGCTGCAGGTTGCCAACGAAGTGGTGGGCGTCTGCGAACCTCGTTACATAGACAGCCCGATTATTCAAAAAGGGATTCTGGACGGAACGGTAGCCGATTTAGGCGAAGCTACCTCCCCCAATGTGGAGAAGATGATCGACATCAATGTAGAGGCGATTCTGGTTTCACCATTCGAAAATGCAGGGTATGGTCCGGCAGAGAAGCTGGGGCTGCCAATCATCGAATGTGCCGATTACATGGAGGGCACCCCTTTGGGACGGGCGGAGTGGATTCGTTTCGTTGCTTTATTCTTTGAGAAAGAGGAGGCTGCCCAACGGATCTTCAATGAGACCGAAAAGGCTTATATGGACATTAAGCAGCTGGCGGCAGGGGTGACTTCAAGACCTACCGTGTTGTCTGAAAAGAAATTTGGGGCATCCTGGTTTGTTCCTTGCGGAGACAGCTATATGGCTACCTTGTATGCCGATGCCGGCGCCGATTATATATTTGCTGATATGCCCGGTTCAGGCAGCAAACCATTGTCGTTCGAAACCGTACTGGATAAGGCAATGCATGCCGATTACTGGCTGATTAAATTCAACCTGGCCGATGATATGAATTACCAGGCACTTCAGACCGAATACAAACCGTATGCCTCCTTTGATGCATTCAAGAATAAAAAGATCTATTACACCAATACAGGAAAGGTTCCCTATTACGAGGAGGTGCCGATGCATCCCGACTATCTGCTAAAGGATCTGGTCTGGATATTTCATCCAGAATTATTGCCAGACTACAAGCCCAGGTATTTCCGCAGAATGATGGATTAATTTAGGCCTTTCTCCTTTTGTTTAAGCAGAACAGTCGTATAGAATAACCGGTTTCTAAACGAACAACTAATCGTTGGACCTAGGTCCAACGATATATCAACCTGGGTCCGACGATATGTTGACCATGGTCCAACGAAAAAACAACCATGGTCCAACGAATAGATCTATACCGGCATTTTTGTTAAGCTCCTATAGTAAAGCAATAAAATAAGGGAGACAAACCGTTCGTATCGGTATTGTCTCCCTTTTTCAATAGGATGAAAGTCCGGCTTATTAATATTCCTGCCAGCTCTTTATCTTGATATCTTCTATCTTCATACTGGTAAATGCTTTTATAAAGGCACCTGCCAGACGGGCATTTGTAAGCAACGGAATATTGTGATCGATGGCAGCGCGTCTGATCTTATAGCCGTTGGTTAACTCCCGGCGGCTGTGATCTTTCGGGATATTCACCACCAGGTCGAAGGCATGCTGACTAAACATTTCCATCACGTTGTTCTCTCCCTCTTCGTCGGGCCATGAAACCGTAGTTACATTCACTCCGTTATCACGAAGGAAGCTGGCTGTTCCTGCAGTAGCATACAGGTTGTATCCGTTTTTATCAAGCAATTTGCAAGGTTCAAGCAGGTCTACTTTACTTTTAACGCCACCCGATGATACCATGATATTCTTTTGAGGAATGGTATTGCCTACCGCAATCATGGAAGAAAGCAACGCCTCGTCGAAATCTTCGCCGATACAACCTACTTCACCGGTAGAAGACATGTCCACACCCAGCACCGGGTCTGCGTTATGCAAACGCGAGAAGGAGAACTGAGAGGCCTTTACCCCGATCCAGTCAATATCGAAAGCCGATTTATCAGGTTGGGTATAGGGTGCGTTAAGCATAATCTTGGTTGCTGTTTCAATAAAGTTACGTTTCAGCACCTTAGAAACAAACGGGAAGCTGCGTGATGCACGGAGGTTACATTCGATAACCTTAATCTCGTTGTTCTTTGCCAGATACTGGATATTGAAAGGTCCGCTGATGTTAAGCTCCTTGGCAATCATTTTACTTACCTTCTTGATGCGGCGGGCTGTTTCGAAGTATATTTTTTGAGCTGGGAAAACCAGTGTGGCATCTCCGGAGTGTACGCCGGCAAACTCCACATGTTCCGAGATTGCGTATTCAACCACTTCGCCGTTCTGGGCTACAGCGTCGAATTCTATCTCTTTGGCATCCTGAAGGAATTCGGTTACTACAACCGGATATTCTTTCGAAACTTTAGCCGCCAGCTTCAGGAAGGTCTCAACTTGCTCGCGGGTGTGACAAACATTCATGGCAGCACCAGACAGTACGTACGACGGACGGATAAGCACAGGGAAGCCAACCTTTTCGATAAAGGCATCAATTTCGCCTTCGCTGGTCAGCTCACCCCAGATTGGCTGATCGATACCCAGGTGGTCGAGCATAGCCGAGAATTTATGACGATTTTCGGCCCGGTCTATCGAAAGCGGCGATGTTCCCAATACAGGTACATTCTGTCGGTGCAGCTTCATGGCCAGGTTGTTGGGGATTTGTCCGCCCACAGATACAATAACACCTCTTGGCGTTTCCAGGTCGATTACATCCAATACACGTTCCATGGATAGTTCGTCGAAATATAGCTTGTCGCACATGTCGTAATCCGTCGAAACCGTTTCAGGGTTGTAATTGATCATGATCGACTTGTAA